>JAEEGK010023103.1_pt1 | contig 12998 bp, 8 predicted proteins | sample 8958771 | NCBI WGS metagenome assembly JAEEGK01 (sample SAMN16246547, study PRJNA631951) | gut metagenome | biome: gut microbiome; feature: rumen; material: SC-attached | host: Bos | place: Iran: Karaj | collected 2018-10 | reverse complement strand
TTTAATTGTTGTTGATTAAAAATAACTTTTTTTAATCTCATCATATCAAAAATTAAACTTATATAAATTGAAGTATCAAAAATTTCCTGAATTAACTTTATTTTATTTAAAGCATTTTGAATATCAGGATACTTAGAATTTTCTATTTCTAAAGACATTAAAATACTACACCATAAACTTTTAAACATATTCATTTTAATTTCACTTTCATTTTCATTTCCATTTTTTTTTTTTATTATTTTATTATTATTATTAATCATCATTTCATCTTTACTTTCTTTATCAAATAAATTAATTTTTGATTTTAAAGTTAAATTATCTTTTTTATATAAATTATTTTTTGTATTATTATTTACATTTAACAAATCTTTTTCTTTATTTTGACTAGATAAATCATCATTAGAAGTTTGTGTAATTTTAGGAGGATTTGAAATAAATATCATTTTATTTTTCTTAACAAATAACCTATTTTTAATAATAAAATTAAAAATAAAAAATCTTTAGAAAAAGAATCAAATAATAAAGTAAAAATTTTACCAATTCCTTGTAAACTATTAAAAACATCAATAAAACCTCCAATAAGAGTATTTAATTGAACATAATCTCTATCTAAAAAAGAAATTTTATTACTAAGTGCAAATTCTAAATAATAAGTATAACTATTTTGACTTGTTTTATTATCTGAATTATCATAATCTTCAGTATAATAATCATATGCTAAAATATTCTTTTTTTCTTTATCAAATAAATAAGGAATTATTGAAGATTGATTTGAAATATTATAATTTTTAAAATATACAATTGCTCCTTTATAATTTGAATTTAATGTCAATGAAGTAATTTCTTTTTGTTCTGGATTTTCTTTATTTAAAGGATTTGGAATATAACTTTTAATAAATATTTTTATTTCATTATTGATTGAAAAACATTTTGAAAATTACTTATTTCTTCATTTGTACATGATGAAATATTAGAACAATTCGGAAGTAAAATAAAATGAACTGCATTAATTTTTTCACCAAAAGTACTTGGTTGTGATAATAAAAAATGTGGTAATTTAGGATAATTTTCCCTATTTATACAATAAGTTTTTTCCAAATTACTTTTAATTGATTTTGAAAAACCTAATTGATCAATAAAATAATCATTATCACATACATCAAAAGGATAAGAAAAAATATAAGAACTATCAGTTGCATTAATTTGAATTAAATAAGCTTGAAAAATATTATTATCAATTTTAATCATTGAAGAAGAAGATCTAAGAAAAAAAAATATTTCAAAATCTTTAAAATATTTAAAATTTGCATCACTTAATTCAGAATATTTTATATCATACATTACAAATGAACCATTTCTATCTGTGAAAAATTTTATTATTGAATATAATAAAAATAAAAAAGAAATTGAAAATATTATTAATGTTTTTATTCCTCCTGTTATTGTTTGATATTTTTCATTATTTCCTATATACCATTCTAATGATTGTCCATATACATCTATTTTTTTTATTAAATATTTTATTATTGATTGTTCTTTTGTTGAGTTTTGTTTTATCATTTTTTTTATCTTTTTTTATTAATTATAAGGATTTATTTAATGATATTTATTATAATTTTTAAAATTATATAAATAAAATTTTATTTTTATTTTTTATTAAAGTTGAAAAAAAAGTAGAAGTTTTGGAAAATATTAAAATTTTTTTTTCTAAAATATATTTTTTCCAAAATAAATAAAAAAATCATAATAAATAAAATATTTTATTGTTTTTTAAATAAATTTAAATTTATATATTAATTAATTATTAGATTATAAAAATTGTTTATTATGGATCAAATTGCAAAAGAATTTTTAGATTATTTAATTTACATAGGTTTAATTACAAATGAATCAATTAAATCATTTATATTACAATTAAAAAATAAAATAAATTCTTCAGATAAATTAAAATTTATATTAAGAAATGCATTATTTTCATATTTAAATAATTTATCAGAACATGATATAAAATCAATTAGTTTTACAATAACAAATACATTTTTTACTAATAAAATAAAAGCTAATGAGCATATTATTGAAAATTTATTAAAGATTTATGAAAAAAGTCAATTATTAACATATCAAGAATACATTAATAAATGGTATACATTAACATTTAATTATGATATAAATAAAATATTAAAATTTCAAGTTAGAGAAAATATTTTAGATGAAATAAATAATAATAGTATTTTAATAGATAATTTAATTGGAATTGAAAATACAATAAATAATAAACATAAAAGAGGATTTTCACATAGAAATTTAAGTAGAAATATACAATCATTTAATCAAAATGGAAGTAATTTAAATTTTTCAAATATTAAAAAAAATCCAAGTAATAATAATTCAAAAAGTATTGTCAATGATTTTATCTCAAGACAAAATGATTATATAAAAAATAGTTCTATTAAAAGAGCAAAATTAAAACAATTAAATGAAGATGAATATGAATTACTTTGTACTTTTTCACCAAAAATAATAGGAAAATCAATAGAAAATAATAATACTCAATCAAATTCAAATATTTATAAAAAATTATATGAAGATTCTTCAAGAAGACAAATTACTTATAATAAAAAATTAAAAGATTATGTTAAAAATATAAAAAATGAAAGTAAAGGGAATTTTTCTTCAAAAGGAAATATAAATCATTCAAAAAAAATTTTTAATAAAGAAAAATTAGAGAAACTTTATAATGATTTTAAAACAAAAAGTAATGTTAGAAGAAAATTAAAAAATAAAATTAATTATGAAAATGGTATTACATTCAAACCAAATCTTTCTAAAACTCCAGATTATATTAAAAAAGGAAAATGAGTAATTTTATTTTTTTTAATACACTATTATTTTTTTATAAATACTTTATTTTAAATAAAAAATATTAAAAAAAATCTTTCAAATAATAAGTTATACTATTACATTAATTTTACAAATTAAATAATTTTTTATATTTAAAATCCAATATTTATAATTTCAATAAATTAAAAATAAAAAAAAAATTAAATTAAAAAAAACCAAATAAAAAAAAATGAAATTTAGTCATGTTCCAGCATATGGTTTTGGTAAAGCTCGTAAATGTGAAATAGAGCGTACAGATCCTCTCTTCACTCCAGGACCAGGTCAATACATTCCAGGAATACAAGGTCATCATAATCCATCATGGAAAATAGGAACATCAATTCGTAAAGACCTTCAACCTTCTGATACTCCAGGTCCTGGTCAATATGCTCCAGACACAAATACAAACTTTATACGTCCAAAAACTCCATCATGGAAAATAGGAACTGGACTTCGTCCTGATTTAAATCCAGTTGATAAGAGTGTTCCAGGACCAGGACAATATGAACCTCTTTATAAAAGTGGAGCTGCTAAATATTCTATGAGACCTAAAACAACTTATGGTAAAAGAGATGTTACTCCTGGTCCTGGAAATTATAATGTTAGAACTGATAAAAATATGATTGTTCCATCATATAAATTTGGTAATGAAAAGAAAGATGGATTAAATTTAGCTCAGAGTCGTTATGTTCCTGGACCAGGTAATTATGAATATAATGCAGATGCTATTAATGTTAATGCACCTAAGTTTTCTTTTGGTAAAGAAGTTAGAGGAGATAATAAAAGACCAAAGACTCCAGGACCAGGACAATATTCATATAAGGAATATATTGGTAAGGAAGGACCTAAAATTACTATGAGTTCAAAATTAGCTTTTGATCCTCGATTAGGTGATAATAGATTCGTTCCTGGTCCTGGTATGTATAATAATACACAATCATATATTTTCAATCATAATAAAGCACCATCATATAAAATAGGAACTTCAAAAAGGAAAGGATTATATAATACAGATGGTAATCCTGGACCAGGACAATATAGTACAGCAAATACTAATTTTTATAGACCAAAAACACCATCATGGAAAATAGGAACTGGACTTCGTCCTGATTTAAATCCAGTTGATAAGAGTGTTCCAGGTCCTGGAAATTATAATGTTAGTCAAGGTTTAGGAAAAGGACCTAAATATACAATTGTTGGTAAAGGAAATACTGGTAATAATAAAAATGGTTATCCTGGTCCTGGACAATATAATGATACTATGTATAATAAAACTAGTAATCCTGCTTGGAAAATTGGAACTGGGAATAGAGATGATAATTTAAAGAGAGTTATTAGAGAAGGTGTTCCTGGTCCTGGAATGTATGATTATGATAAAGGAAGTAAAGGTCCAAAGTTTAAATTTGGAACTGAAAAAAGAGGTGCTGGAATTAAAAGTGATACACCTGGTCCTGGACAATATCATATTCCATGTGCTATTGTTGATGTTAATGATTATACTAGAGAACAAGGAAATTTTGATCCTAAGTATAGGTATATTTAAATATTTTTTTTATTTTTTATTTTATTTTAATTTATGTTTTTTTTTTTGAATTATAATTTAAAAAAAAAATTTTTTAAATATTTTTCTTGACTTTAAAAAATTTTAAAAAAAAAAATAAAAAAAATACCCATTTAAAAAAAAAAAATGTTAAAACTCAATCAAAACCTTTTAATTTATTTATTATTATTCCTTCCAATAATAAAATCCCAAAAAGAAGAATTAAAATTTGTTTTCCAAATGCATCGTCATGGTGCTCGAGCACCTTTCACAGGAGTAAAGAATGAAAAAGATTGTTTTAACGAGTCATGGATAAACGATGGTGAAATATCAGAAGTAGGTAAAAGAATGCATTACTTACTAGGAGTACGAAATAGAAAAAGATTTATTCAAAATTATACATTCCTAAAAGAAAATTATGACCCTCAAGAAATTTTAATTTATTCAACTGATGTTAATAGAACTATTCAAAGTATTTATTCTCAACTTCAAGGTTTATTTCCTTTTGGAACTGGAAGAAATATACCAGAAAAATTAAATGATATAAATATTATAAGACCAAAATCTTCAAATTATAGTGAAATTTTTAAAGAAGTTGAAGATAAATATTTTAATAATGAAAATAAATTATATGCTATGCCTTATAAAATGAATATTGTTCCTATTCATCTTTTTTATATTCCTGATCATCAAGTTCAATTACATGATCATAAAAATTGTCCTGGATTAAAAGAAAATTATTTAAAACAATTAACTGGAGAAAAAGTAAAAGAATTTAGAAAAAAATTAGAAAAAGAATTTTTTGATGTATTAAAAGATATAGAAAATACAACAAATAATACTTTTTTAGATGATTATTGGGTTATTTATAAATATATGGATACATTTAAAGTTGATGAAACTGATGGGAAAGAAATGAAAATTTTAAAAGAAAAATTAAATAATAATCAAACTAAATGGGAAATTTATTCTAATTTAAGTAAGGAATTTTTATTTATGGATTATTATAATATTAATTTTTATGATGTTATGATATCTCAAATTTCAATGACAAATACAATGAGAGTTATAATTAAATATATGGATGATATTGTAAATAATAAAACAGATAAATCAAAAGTTAAATATTTAATTTATTCTATGCATGATACAACTTTTGGTGCAATGGAAGTTTTTAATAATTTAGCTTTTAATACTACAATTGAATATGCAACTTTTGCTGAAAATGGTTTTTATGAATTATATAAAATTAATAATATTTTTAAAGTTAGATTAATTATTAAAGATAAAATTAGAAGTGATATGAATTATAGTGATTTTAAAAAAAAAGTTGAAGAAAAACTTTATTCTGATAAACAAATTAAAGATAAATGTAAATGGAAAATTGATGATAATGAAGAACAACCAAAAAATAATAAGGGAAAAACGAATTCATTAAAAATGCCAATTATTTATTTAATTGCTCTTAATATGGTTTTAATATTTTTAATTGTTGTCAATATTATTTATAAAAGAAATAAGAAAGAATCAGTAATGTTATAAAAAAAAGAAATTTATAATTAGATAATAATAAAATAATCTATTTTTAAATATTTAATAATATTTAATTAAACTAATTTATATATTTTATTTCAAAAAAAAAAATTTAAAAAAAAATTACAAAAAAAATGGAACCATTAAATAATCAAAATTCTAAAATAAAAAGAGGATATAGTCAAAATCAAAAAATAGAAAATCCAAAATTAAATAATCAAAATGATTTAAACTACTCAAAAATAAGTCAATTACGAATAGAAAACAGAAAATTAAAATCAGAAATTTTAGCACAAAAAAATATGTCTGATAATTATTATAGAAAAATTATTTTATTAAAAAAAACAATATCTCAATTACAAAATCAACTTTCAATTTTAGAAAAAAATAATAAAGAATCAGCAAATGAATATAATAATTATAAATTTAATAATTATTATAATGAAAAAGATCCTGCAATTCTCGCAGTTGAAAATCAAATAATTAATGAATTATGTAATAATCAAGATATTGATTTAGTTGAAAGATTACCTGGAGTTATTTTTAAAACTAATTATTTAAATGAATCTAATTGTGGAATTTGTAGAGATGATTTTAAAGATGGAGAAACTGTAAAAGTTTTAAAATGTCAACATTTATTTCATAGAGAATGTCTTGGTCAATGGCTTATTAGTAATAAAAAATGTCCAATTTGTGAAAAAGTTATTAAAGTTTGAATTAATTTTTTATTATTATTGTATATTTTTTTATTTTTTTACATTTTTTTTTTGTTTTTTGTGTTTTATTTTAAATTGTTTTTTTTTTGTTTTTATTTTTTTTTAAAAAAAAAGGTTTATGTATTTTTATTAAGGTTAAATTATTTTTTTTTCAGAATTTATTATTTTTTTCTCTTTTTAAATAAAAATGTAACAAAAAAAAATTAAAAATAAATATTTAAAAATGGATAAAATAAAAGAAGAATTACCAAAATTAGAAGAAAATATAACTTTGGAAAATTTCAGGTAAAAAAATATAAATAATATAAAAAAAATTATTTTTTAATAAAATAGTCTCTTATATGATTACTTAACTCTTATTCGTCAAAATGGAAAATTCAATAAATACAAAGATCTATTAAATAATATAATTCAATTGATAATAGATTACTTATTAACAGGAGATAAAAATAATGATCAAAGTTATTTCGAGTAAGTTAGAATAATATTTATTTTATATTTAAAGAATATTTTGTGAATATAATTTCATGAATGAATTTATTTATTTAGCAAGTAATTCGAATAATAAAGAAATAAATTTACAAATAATAAAAAGTTTTGCTGCTTTAATTTTAACTTTAAAAAACAATATTACAATATATTATCTTTTTTCAAATAATTTTATAAATCAAATTATAAGTAATAATTTTGAACAATATGATGAAGATTTTTTATCATATTATGTAAATTTTTTAAAAAGTTTATCTATGAAAATAGATTTAAATACAATAAGATTATTTTTTCATAAAGAAACAAATTCATTTCCTTTATTAGAAACTTCTTTAAAATTATATAATCATCCTGATCCAATGATTAAAAATGTTATTAGAAATATATTTTTAACTTTTGCAAAATTAAATTATGAACCTCTTTATCAATATTTTCAAACTTTACCTATTATTTCTTATTTTGCTTTTCTTTGTTGTAGATTAAGTTTTACTAGTCTTGAGTTAAATAAATTAAATGGTTATAATGTTGATAAAAAATTTAAATTTAATTATCAAGATTTAAAAAATTTACATGATGATTTTATTGATGAAATTTTATATTTTCAAGATATTTTTTCTTTAGGTTTAAAAGAATTAAATCATATTTTAATTAATTGTTTATTTTATTATTTTATATGTCCAATTATTTTTGATTCAATTACATCAACTATAAAAGTTTATATATCTAAGCATTTTGCTATTTATTTATTATCTTTATTAATTCATTGTATTAAAAATGAAACTTTTTTAAATCTTTTAATTTCATTTATTCTTTCTGATAAATTAAATCAAGATATTTATGTAAATTATATTCAAAGTACTCCAATTTATCCAACTAACTTTTATTATACATGGAATGATCAAAAAAAATATAGTCAAAAATATTCTTATCTTCAATATTTAACATATAATTATACTTATCCATTTTTAATATCACAAATAACAAATTCAAATTCAATTTATTCTCAAAAAATGAGAACTTTAAATTTAGCATATGAAAAAATGTTAATTTCTAATCCTGATTTTGATGTAAATGAAGATAAAAATAAAGAAGAAATAATTGCAGAATTTTTAAGTAGTTTATCAATAAGTGATAAAAATGAAATGTTTAAATATCATAATTCCATATCAATTGCAACTGGAGTTCAATGTGGTTTATCTGAAGATAAATATAAATTAAGTATAATAAATATTTTATCAGAAGAAAAAGAAGATAAAAATATTTCTGAAAATATAATAAAAAAAACACTTTTTGAAAATATTTTAAAAGGAACTGATGAATTATCAATTTTAAATACAAATTTATTATTATATGTAATTTTAAATAAAAAAGAAATTAGTCAAGAATTATTAAGTGAATATAAATTAGCTCCATATAAAAGTTGGTGTAATAATATAAATCATAATGATTTAAGTGATTTATTAGATGTTTTAGCAGGAATGAATAAAAATCAAGAAAAGAAAATTCAAAATAATTTAATTAATAATGATTTAAATGATATTTTCAGTAATTTTAAAATTAAAAAAGAAAATGATATTTTTGATAATAATTATTACAAATCAAAATATCAATTAAATCAAAAAGAATATGATGATAATTTAGTTAAAACTTTATTAAATCTTTTAGTTTTAAAACAATTTTGTTTTATTCAACCTTTAATTATTATTTATAATTTACGATCTTTATTAATTGAAAAAGGAAGATGTAGTGTATTATCAAATGAGGATAAATCAACAATTTATAAAACATTTTTTGCTTATATTTCAAATATAAAAGAAACTTTAAATAATAATTCAATGGAATGTGAATTAAGTTATGAATTATTTTCTAATAATTGGACTTTATATAATGAAAGTTATGATTATAGAAAAGAAAAAAATGAAATTGAAAAATTTATTTTAAGTCCTTATTATTTTGTTAAGCCTTCTTTTAATGAAGAAATCGAAGATTATCCATTTTTAAATTTACAAAATTATAAAGAAACTTTTAAATATGAAATTTTTGTTTATATGTCATTAAATGATTTTATTATTTCTTTAAATGGAAATGAAAATGGATTAATTTTAGACAAATTCCCTATTGAAAATGGATATTTTGATTATGAAAATGAGAAAGAATTGGATATTGAAATAATAAATAAAAATGGGAAAACTTATACAAGAATGAAAAAAAGTTATAATAATGAATTTGATCCTTTAGTTTTTACATTTTATAAAAATTATATTTATTTTATAAAAGAAGATATTAATTTATTAGATGATATAAGTTCATATAAATTAACTAAAAAAATTTGTTTAAGAAGTATTGAAGTTTCTTTAACAAATGAATTTGAAAATGGATTAATTATTTATTTTATATCAAATGGAAATTATTCTGATATTATTTTACAATTTAGTGATGATGATACAAGAAAAAAAATTAAAAGTTTATTAGAAAGTAAAAGAAAAGATGCTAGACAATGGGAAAAAGAACAAGTTATTAATTATTTTAATAATCAAGCTTTAATTTATGAAACAAATAATTAAAAGTTATAAAATAAATAAATATATTTTTTTCTTTATTTTTGAATAAAAAAAGAATTAAATATTTAATTTTTTTCTCGAAATTTAAATAGAAGAAATAGAAAATTAAAAATCAGAAATCAATATTGAATTATTATTTAAAGAAATAATATATTTTTTCTTTTTTTATTTATTTTTTTTAATATTTTTAATTAAATTTTTTTATTTATTTTAATTTATTTTTTTGATTGATTATTTTTGTATTTCTTATTAATAAATTAAAAAAATGAATAATAAAAAAGAAAATTGGAAACCAATAAAAAATTTTGATAACTTCATAGGTAAATGTTCAATAAAAAATATTCAATTTCTTGAAAGAGAACTTGTTCAATATTGTACAAAATCAAATTATATAAAAAAAAACATGAAAGCATTAAAAGACTTAATTCAATTAATAATATCATATTTAAATGATGGAGCAAAAATAAATGATATAGAAATTTTTGAATCTTATCCAAAAATTTTAAAAGATTTAGTAATATTATCTTCATATTCAGAAACTCAAATTACTTATACAATAATTCAATCACTTTCTTATTTATTAGTTAATTTAGATAAAAATAAATCATCTTTATATTATATTTTAAGTAATAATTTTTTAAATGAAATAATTCAAGTTGACTTTTCAAAATTTGATGATGAATTTTTTTCTTTTTATATAAATTTACTTAAATCACTTTCAATGAGAATTGATGATACAATGTTACAATTTTTTTATAATCCAAATTATAATAGTTTTCCTCTTTTAGAATGTGCGAATAAATTATATAATTACTCAAATGCAATGATTAATACAGTTGTTCATAATGTTTCATTACAATTAATGAGATTAAAAATAAAAAATATAATATCTCATTTTTCAAAATTACCAACAATAAATTATTTTGCTTATTTATCTTGTTATTTAAATGATTTAACTAATTTATTTTTAGACTCTGGAGATTCTGAATTATTCATTGATATGATTGATTTTTTAATGTATGTTAATGATATATTAAAAATAGGTGAAAAGACTATTAATTATATTTTTATTAATTCTATTTTTTCTTATTTTATTCTTCCTAATTTATGTAATAAACTTACTGATAAGAAAAAAAAAAAATTTGTAATTCTTTGTATTATTGTTTTATTTAATAAAATTCAAGATGAGACTTTTTTAAATTGTTTATTTATGGTTTTTTTTAATGAAAAAATACATAAAAATATTTTAGATTTGAAAAATAATAAAAATAAACCAAATGGTTATTGTTTTACTTGGAAAGAACAAATGAAATTAAAAGAAAAATTTTTAGATTATATTTGTCAAAATTATACAGAAAATTTTTTAATGAGTTTTTGGGATGAAGATAGTTTAGTTTATAAAATAAAAATGAAAAAAGAATATATGAATGAAATTGATAAAATAAAATCATATGTTGAAAAAAATATAAGTGATGGAGTTTCATTCGAAAAAATTAAAAATTTTATTTTTTCATTTTTTAATAACGAAGAAAAAAATAATATTGAAAAAACTCATATTTTATGGTCTAAATGTTTAGGAATTAATGTTGGTATATGTGATAAAGATAATAGTTCTTCTTTTTGTAATGATTGTTTTTTATTTTATATGAAGAATGAAATATTTAATAATAATTGTGATGAATTAATTGAAAATAAAATAAATAAAGAATTTTTGAATTTAATGTTTGAAAAAGATTGTTTTTATTATTTTCAAATTTTAATTTGGTCAATTAATAATAAAGTTAATCTTTCTAAAGAATTAATTTCAAAACATTTTTCATTATTAATTAAGGAAAAAATAGTTCAAAATGAAAAGAAAATTGAAAAAGAAAAAGAAAATAATGAAGAAAATATAAATGAGAATAAAGAAGAAGAAAAAAAAAATGATGAAAAAAATAATGATAATGAAAATTTAAAAGATGAATATATATTAGATAATAAAAAAATATCTAATTTTTATTTAAATAATAATGAAAATTTTAATAAAATAAATTTAAATTTAATTTCTTCATATTTTAATTTAATACAAGATAATAAAACCTTATCTTCTTATTCTTTTGAAGAAATTGAAATAATGATGAATAATTTATATGATTTAATAATAGAAAAGGCAAATAATATATTAAAAATAATTAATTTAATATGTAATTTTCCAAAAAAAATTTATAATCAAATTCAAGATAATAAAAAAATAAATGAATATTTTTTTGTTCATTTAGAAAATATTATTCATAATTTAAAAGAAAATAAATCAATTGAAAAAAATATCACTTCAATGAGATTGTTAGTCAAATTAAAATTTAAAAAAATAGATATAAATGAAATTTTATCAATAATATTATTGTATTTAATAATTATTTTGTCAAAAAATAAAAATAAAAATTATGATGAAAATCCTTTTCATATTTATAATCTAATTGATGATTATGATATAAATGATATTAAAAATAATAATAATAATATTATTCCTTATTTTCAAAATAACATTATTTGTGTTTTGGATAAATTATTTCTTTATATTGGTATTTTAAAAAAAGAAAATTTAATAAATTTTGAAACAATAATTAATCTTGTAAGTATTAAAAATGCAGTTAAAAAAGACAAAAATAATAATTTTACTATATCTTATCAAAATTCAAAAGAAATAGTATTTATCAATAATAGTGAAGGAAAAAAAGCATTAAAGGATTTTATTGATACTATTAATGATCAACAGAAAAAAAGTCAAAATTATATTAATGAAAAATTTGATAAAGAAAAAATTAAAAATTATCTTGAATATTTATCCAACAATGATTAAATATTTTCAAATTTAATATTATAATTAATAAATTGTATAATATATATCTAATAATTCATATTTAAAAATAAAAGAAATTATTTTAATTAAATATTTAAATTAATTTAATACAATAAACAATTAAAAAAAATTATTTATAAACTAAAATATTAATTATTTATATTATAATAAATAATCTTTATATTTGAGTAGATAATAATGCTAGAAATTTCATATATATATCAAGAAGAAGATAGAAATATAAAAGAAATAAATTTATTAAGATGAGTATAATATTGTTAAAATAAATTCCCTCAATTAAATATTTTGAAGAACAATCTTATAATATATTATATGATTTTCAAAATATTATAAACTATTTTATAATTTAATACTACTTTTTATTATGATTTAAAATATTTCATATTTTTTAAAATCATAAGAACTGATTAATGAATTAT
>JAEEGK010023100.1_pt1 | contig 12999 bp, 10 predicted proteins | sample 8958771 | NCBI WGS metagenome assembly JAEEGK01 (sample SAMN16246547, study PRJNA631951) | gut metagenome | biome: gut microbiome; feature: rumen; material: SC-attached | host: Bos | place: Iran: Karaj | collected 2018-10 | reverse complement strand
AAATAGTTTTGAAATTTTCAATATTAAACTTGATATTTTTTATATAATTTTGAATATATTTCATAAAAAGTCGACAAAACGTTCCTTAGGTTCAATAATTCTTCTCATTCATAATGATAGAGCTTTAATGGGAGAAGAAACCGTAAATTTAACTATAATGATAATTCTCTGCTTGGAATGGTTGAATTCCTTTAGAAATTTTTATGATTATACTATCGTTTGAGCTAAAAAGCATATTGGACTTCTTTTCAAAAATTTAAATTTATTGGAACGAATATTGGAATGTTGTTTTGGTCTAAAGTTTGGATCAAAATAATTGTTTGGAGGAAGTTATACTCTTTCCTTTTATTAACTTAAAGATCATTATGTTAATTGTATAGATGGAAATTATATTAAAGATGAAAATGATTAATATTTTTTTTCTATCAAGAAACAATTGATGATTATGAAATATATTATCAAATCAATGTAACATTTAATAATGAAGTTATCTTAATTGGGAATTGATATTATCAAATATTCCAGGATCAATAACAATAAATACAACCAGCAGAAAGCTGAATAAATATTATTAGAAGATAAATCAGGTGCTCCAAATTATGTAATATTAGGAATATTGGTTTACAATAATATGAGTTATGATATAAATTACTTAGGTACCTCATTCTCAATAGATGAAATATAAAATGAGTTAACTATAGTTTATAAACATTTTACTAAATTATATAAAGATTATTACAAATTAATGTTATTGATGCTGTTTATACTCCTGGTTATGTATTAAATACTAAAAGTAAATGTAGTTCTCCTTCTAAAATAAGATATGCTTTGACTTTTGATAACATTAATCATAAGTGATTCCGATTCTACTTGGAGTATTTTTTAGGGAAAATACCAGTTTATCATATTTATGAAGTTTATCATAGAAGTTGCAGGTTTTTAGCTCAAAAAACAAAGCTTATACTTATTCAAAAGAAAATTATATTAATTAATTGGGTGTCAATTTTGATTTAAGAAAATTTAATCTTAGATTTGTTAGGGAATAATTATTTAAATAATTTAAGATTAATTTTTATTTAGTAATTTTATAAATTTTGTTCATTAATTTTTAGGGTAATAAAATCTTTATCAACAATATTTTTACAAAATTCAATATATCTTTCTTTATATAATTCAGGAGGAACACTAGAAATATCTTCAATTTGAGCCTTTATTTTTTTAAATTTAGTTTCTAGATTTTTTCTTAGATTATATAATTGAAGAAAATCAATAATTGAAATTATATACATATATTTAGTATTTAAACAAGGAAAAAAATATTTTCTCAAAGCAGTAAAATCTTCATTTGGAAATCTAATATTTCCAGAATAATCATTATTAATAATATCATAAGATTCATTTTCATCAATATTAGTTTCTTCAATCTTTTCTTTAATTTCTTTAATTTCTCTTTGAATATATTTTTTATGTTCACTTCCAAAAATAAACTTCATTTCATCTTCATTAATTTCTAATTTAATAACTAATAGAGAATAATCCATAATTCCTAATTTACAGAAAAAATCAGCATCTTTAATAACATTATCAATTAATCTTTTTGAATCTCTTCTAGTTAAAAGTAAACATTTTTCTAATTCTTTGAAATCAATGTCTTTTAAAACTTGTTTATTTCCAGGAACAATTCCTTCTTTTAAAACTTTTCTATCTTTTTTACTTCCTTTCATATCATATTTTCTAAAAACATTATCATTAAAAACTCCGAAAACATTTTTCATAACAATAAATATAATTTCATCTTCTTGAAATAAACCAGAATTTGTTTCAATTTTATAAACACCATAAATTCTTCCGATCAAAGAATTTTTATTATCCCATAAATGCTCAGCTAAATTTTGAATAAATTTTTTTCTTATTAATTCTAATTCTTCATAATTTATTGTTTTTATCATATATTTTTTATCATCTGTATTTATAAAAAAACTTCCTCCTCTTCCTTCACTTTCTTTTATTCCTTCAACATTTTTTGTTGGTAAAAATGAATCTTTCATTATTTCATCATCAATTCCATCTAATTTTCTTAAATATTTAAATATTTCTGATGCAAATTCTATACATTTTACTTGTATATTGTTTCTTGATTTTATTTCACTTTCTAATCCACTTTCTATTAATTTTTGATTTGATATATTATGTTCTATTGTCTCTGAGGAATTTTTAGGATTTAAATCACTTTTTTCTCTTATTGTTTCTTCTTTCTTTTGATGCAGACAATAACATACTGAAAGATAGATATTTATTACAAATTTTGAAACTGATTTAGATTCAAAATTCCCGAATTCATCATATAAAAGTTCTTCTTTTTGAGAATTTTTTTCTCTGCAAACTTGAATAAACCTATCTAAAGAATTTGTTGTAAATATTCTAATTAAGCCTACAATACATGGTGTTAAACAGAATATTAATGAAACTACAAAGAAATAATATTGTAATATTTTATATGATTTTACTTTAAATAGTAAATCAAAAACATATAAGGAGAAAAATAGCAATGATGATACTAGATATGTTATTATGAATTTAGAATAACTTTTTAAAAATCTTTTATTTTCATTATCATATTCAAATTCTGGATTACTATATATTTTAATAGTTTGAAAAATAGCAACACCAATGTTGCCTAAAGGTATACAACAAATAATTATAATAGAAGCAATTTTAATAATACCAGTAGCATAAACAAACTTTTCAGGGTTGTAAGTAATATTAAGAGCTTTCTCTTCTTCACTTGGACCAAAATAATGTATTTTTTCTCTTTTTGTTAAATCTATTCTTAATGAACAAGTTATTAGAGGACTTTTACCATATAAAGTTTGAATTTCTGTTAATAATAAACCTATAATTCCAATTGAAAAAGATATAAAAAAATATTTTCTTAATTTTTTTTTTGCATTTAAAACAGATTCAACTGGATTTAAAATAATATTTTTAACTTGTAGAATAGAAAAACAAATAAATAACCAGTCAATAATATAAAAAAAAATTTGAAAATCAGCAATAATAGAACATCCATTACTAACATTTCCTCTATAAGGAATATAAGTATAATTATCAGGATCATTCCATTCAGGTCTAATATCTTCATTTGATGGGAAATATTTTGCAGATAAAAACCAACATATTGAAATTCCAGTTTCTGCAAATGATAATGCTAACATTATTTTTTCTAGAGATGAAGTTTTGTTTTTCTTTTTTTTTATTAATCTAAATGAATATCTAAATACAAAAAGTATATTCGTTGCTATTCCTAAAGATGATAATATTAAAAATATTGATGCTTTATCATTTGTATATCCTATATATACTTTTTCTCTTGCCAATGAAGGGCTCAAACATAATATTAGTATTAAAATGATATATTTTATTCCTATTGTTCTTATTAATTTTATTGACATTTTTTTATAACAATCTTTTTTTATATTTTGAAATAATTCATTGAAATAATGAAAATAGTTTAAAATTTAAAAATTAATTTAATCATTTTATAAAATTAATTTTTCAAATTGAGATTTATATATTATTGACAATGTTATTTTTTAACAATTCAAATAACTATTTAATAACACCCAAATAAAGTTTTTTTAAACTATTTTACCTTCAAATAAATATTTTTATTATACATGATATTTATAATATTTTTAAAGATTAAATAAAAATAAAAAAATTATTCTATTGTTTGAAAATCTTCATTAAATTTATTATTAGAATTATAAGAATATAATTTAATAGGAAGTTGATTATCTAAATTTTGAGTTAATTTTATAATAATGTTTTTTTTCTTACCCATTTGATTTGAATTAGATTGATTAAATGAAGTTTTATTTGAATTTAAATTACTTGATTGATTAATGTGTTCAGCTTTACCTAATCGATTTTCTAATAATAATTTAGTAATATCATCTTTAGCTAAAAGTCTCTTTAAATAAAATCTTTGAAAACCTTTTTCAGTAATATTATTAATTAATTGACAATTATGACTTTTACTTAATTTATATAAATTTCCTTTCATAGAATTTATATTATCTTCTTCAATTAAATTTTTATCATTTCCATAAAAAGTTTTCATTTTTGCAATTAAAGCTTCAGTTTTTTCAAAATCTAAATTTAATTTTGGTAAAGTTGTATAATTTTTTTCTTTTTTCCTATAATAAGTATTTCCATGTTTTAAATTATTACTTCTTGTTGTTCTATTTCTTGTTATATTTAAATTTCCAACAATAATTTTATTTAATTTTTTCTTTTCTTGTTTATAGGAAATTGAATTTTCATGAAATAAATTTTCTATATTTTTAATTTTTTCATTATAAAGATTTTTAAAGATTTTTCCTTCAAGACTATTTAAAAATACTCTTTTAATATCCTCTAATCTTTCAAGTATAAAATTAATTTTATTATTATTTAATTTTTTATAATTATTTTTAATTTCATGATATTCACTCATTATTTTTTCCATATCTTTTAAATTAATATAATAAAAAAAAACACTAGTTTCACATATTGAATTAAAAAAAAATATATTATTAATAACACAATCATCCATACCTAAAATTTCACCAGAATATTTAACTGAAATAACAATATCTTTTTTTTCGTTTGATTCTCTTAAATCTGAATTATAAATATTTTTAATATCAGAAATAATGATATTAGTTTTTTTCAAAGTTAATTGTGGAATAATTAATTTAACACTTCCTTTAAGAATAAAATATATATTTTCTCTATTTTCATTTTTTCTAAACAAAAAATCTCCTTTTTTTAATTTTTTCTCAACAAAATAATTCCAATATTTTTTAACAATTTCATTAATATATAATTTTTTAAAGATAGGAGTATTAAAAATAAAGAAAATTTTTTCCCATTTGATTTTTTCTAGAAAAACTAGCATTGATTCTTTAAAAGCATTTGCAGTTAAAGTTCCAAAAACAGAATTTGTTTTAACAAAAACAGTTGCAGTTCTTTGATTATTATCATTAATTAATGCTACTTCTCCAAATGTACTTCCTCTTCCTAAATCAACTATACATGTATAACCATAAATTTTTAATTTGAATTTGCGAGATATTAAATTTTTATTTTTTTTCTCCTTTTTATTTTCTTTTTCTGCATCTTCTTCTTCTGAATTTTCTTCTTCTTTTTCTTCAATATCTAATTTTTTACCATTTATTACATTTAAATATTCTTCAATTGAAGAATATTTTATTATTAGTTTTGGGTTTATTATTTCATATTTTTCTTTTAATAAAGGAATCGCCATTTCATTTTCACGTAAAGTTTTTTTTAATAAGTAATGTTCATTATTATTATATAAAATAATTAAATATTTAGTATAATCATCAATAGTCATATAAATTAAAATTTCTTTTGGTGCTAAAATAGTAACACAACCTGAAAGAGTAAAATAAAATCTATCTCCTTTTTCTCCTATTCTCATTAAAAATTCATTTTTTGGTAATTTTTCAACCTTCATTTCTCTACTTACTCTTGTTAAAAGAGAATCTAATGAAATATTTTCATTGTCAAAATTTAATATTTCTAAAAATTTTTTTAATCGTTTTAAATATTCTTTTAATATTGAAATTTCTTGCATTTTTCTTTCTGGTTTTTCTAAAATTTGTTCTATTAAATTTGTTATTTCTGGTTTTTTCATTAATTGATCTATATAAGATGTGTCTTTTATATGTGCTTTAATTTGATCATATAAAGATTTATTCCCTTTTGTTTTTTTGTTTAAAATCATTTTTTTATTAAATATATATTAAAATCAGAAATATATTATTGTTAATTTATAATATTGTAAAATTAAGTTATATAAAATATAATTTTTATTTAGATATATTTTTTCATTTCGATAATAAAATAATATGTATATTTTAAAGATTATTATTTTATTCTCATATTCTTTTTATGAAATTTCAAAAGTTGATTAATGTAATTAATTAATATTAAAACTTTAAATAAGAAAAATTGCACATTTTTTCTTTATAATTAATAGTATTTTTTCAAATAATGGAAATTAAAAAGAATGAAATGGAAAAAAAGATGGAAGCAAATACAAAAGATATAATAGCAGGAGCATTTAGATTTCATGAAACTTACTATGATAGATGTTTATATATTGAAGGAAGAATGAGAGAAAATTATCCTGGGTTTAATTGGACAGCTATTATATATAAAAAAGGATATGGAAGTTTTCATTCTTATAAAACTAATGGATATTTTTTTAGTTGTAAAATTAAAGAAGATATTATATCTGTATTTGGTACGAAAATATAAATTTTTAAATCAATTTTTGTAATAAGTTTAATGTATATATTATCAAAAATGTGTTTTATTAATTTTTATTCTCAATTTATTTTTTTTTAACTTCTTGAAAAAATGATTTTTTATTTTAAAAAATTATTTAAAAAAAATTAAACTTAATGATTAAAAACAAATTAAAAAACACAGACAAAATAACAAACAACAATGATTTATTAGAATTAATTAACAAGCTGAATTATAGAATGAATAATTTAGAGAAAGAAAATGATACTTTAAAAAGTGAAATAATAGAAATAAAAAAAAACACGGAAAAAATAGAAAAAATTGAAGAATCACTGTTGGAAATAAGTAATTACATAAAAATCTTAAACCTAAATTTAAAATTAGAAACTGAAAAAATAATGAAAGAAATAAAATTAATAAAAAGGAAAATAAATATATTTCACCACAACACATTTTCTCTTAATAAAATAAAAACAATAAAAAACCATTCAAATAACATAAATAAAATATCTCTTTTTCCAAACGGTAATATAATATCAGTATCTTCAGATAAATCAATAAAAATATATGACCAAAATTTTTTATTAATAAATAATATAGAAAATGCACATGATAATTGTATAAGATACATATCAATTTTAGATAATGAAAATTTTATTACATGTTCAGATGATAAGAGTATAAAATTATGGAAGAAAAATAATAAAAAGAATATATTTTATCAATTAGAAAAAATATCAAATGCTCATAAAGATAGAATAGATAAAGTAATTTTTTCATCAAATAAAAAAATAATTTCTTGTTCAGATGATAGTACAATAAAATTATGGGAAAAAACAGATAAATCATATCAATGTGTAATAACAATATCAAATGCAGATTCATATTATATAACATCAATATTAGAAATTGCAGAAAAAAATATTTTAATTTCAGGTGGTGATGATGGAATAATAATTTGGGATATGATAAATTTTAAAAAAATAAAATTTATAATAAATGCTTTTTGTAGTTGTTGGAATGCTTTGAAAAAAATAAATGACGAAAGAATTATTGTTGGAGGTGGTTTTGATGGTATTATGAAAGTTATTGATATTAATGAAGGAAAAGTTATTAAAGAAATAAAAAATTATTCTAAATGTTGGGGAATTTTAGTTATTGATAATGGAGTTTTTTTTACTGGTGGTGAAGATAAAGCTATTAGAATTTATAGAGTTGATAATTTCGAAAATATTATTACTATTCATAATGCTCATGATTCTGATATTAATGGATTCTGCTTTATTAAAGATGGTCTTATTGCTTCTTATTCTTATGATAAAACTATTAAAATTTGGAGTTATTAAAGTTGTTTTTTCATTTAATTTTAAATTATATATTATTATGTTTTTTTAAAATATATTACAACAATTACAACTATTTCTTTGTCCACTTAAAAAAGTTGAATTTCTATAATCATTGAATTTTTCTTTTGCCATTATATGACTTATTATATTTTTTAATATACATTCTCCTATTCCAGCAATCATTAGGCTTTTTTCTTCATTTACAGGTAAAAAAAAAGTTGAAGTAATATTATTTTCTTCTAAAGAATCATTGATAAAAATATTACAAGTTAGGTTTTCATCACCAGTATCATTAATACATAATTTAATTAAACTAATGTCATTTTGAATATAAGTTTCATTTTTAATTTGTGATTTATCTATTAATTGTTCTTTACTAAAAATCTTTAAAATTAAAATTCCATTATTATCATTTATAAATGTTCCTAAACTTATAAAAATTCTTTGAGAATTTTCAACTTTTGAAACTTTAATTACAACAGTAAATTCATCAAAATTTTTTTCTGTTCTTAAAAAACACCAAATTTCACTTTTTCCTTTTAAAGTAAAAATTAATCTAGTTTCATTATTTGAAATTTCATAATTTATTCCTTGTTTAGAAGATAATATTTTATTATTTAATTTAATTTCTTTTTCTTTATTTTCAAATTCTTCCCAATTTGAATTTTTAATTATTGGAAATTCTTCTTCTTCTTTTTTTAATTCAAAATCATTCATTTCCCAATTAAAAGCATCTTGTTCATTTTTTCCGATTAAAGTTATTATTTTATTTGAATCTGAAACAGCATTCGTTGAACTAAATTCAAATGTGCATTTTTTATTTTTTATTTCCTCTATTTTTCTTTTTTGAAGTTGATAAATATTCTCTGTGAAATTATATGTTAGTTTTCTGAGTGCTATTAGATTTTAAGTATTAAAAAAAAATTTATATAATAAAATTACTTGAATTATCGATATCGTTTGATAGGAAGTGAACTTTATTCATTTCAGAAAAATATTTTAAATATTTATTATTTAAATTAATTAAATCAAAAGATATATCATAAAAAAAATATTTTTTCATAGTATAAGTTTTAGGATTATCTAAATTTTAATCTAAATATTTTTAATTTTTAAATTTATTAATTACTTTTTGTTGTTTCTCCTACTTTAATTAAATTCCATATTTTGATGTATCTATCATCGGAAAAAGAAATAATAGTATTATCATCTAATTCAGTAAGTCCATTAATATCTCTTTGATGTTCTCCAGTGCCACGTTCATTAACTTTTTCTTCATCATCTAAACAAATAAAATTATCAGTTCTATAACGGAGAATTTTAGAACTTGTTCCAACAACAAAGAAAAAATCTAAATCTTCTTTAACTAATAATCCTTTACAAACAAATGGTATTTCTAAAACATAAAAAATATAATTTTCATTTTCTTTTTCTAAATCGATTATTTTTATTTCATATCTCTGATTTTGATTTAAATCATAACTTCCTCCAAAAATAACGTATTTGTTATATAATAATTTAACAGTTTCTCCACTTAAGCATTGAACATCTTTCATATCAAAATAATGTGATTTAGAATTAAAATCTTTAACTAAACTTTTATTATCATCAAATGTCCATTTTCTTGTTCCATAATAACCAGAAGAAAATAAAATGTATTTTTCTTTATATTCACATAAGAAAATATTTTGAACTTGATTATAATAATCCGAATCAAAGTTGTTTGAATTTTTTTCATCAATTTTAATTCCTTCAATTTTTCAATTTTGAGTTAAAGTTTGAAAACATTGATAACTTTGTTGTTGATTATTATTGTTCCAAAATTTAATAGTTTTATCATCTGAACAAGAAATAATAATTCCATTAACACAAAGAATTCTATTAATATCATTATCATGAGCATTTACAATAGTTTCTTCTAATTCAAATAAATTTGTTTTTGGATTCAAAGAATGAATTTTAATTGTTTGATCATTTGAACATGTTATTATTTTTTCATTATTTTCATCTTCATATAAACATAAATCAAATATTAAATTTGCATGAACAAAATCTAATGTTTGAAGATGTTGAAATTTACTTTTATATTCTTTTACTTCATCATCTCCTTTCCAAATACTAATTGATTGATCATCTGATATTGAAATTATTTTTTTTGATTTTTTGAAGCAACGAACTGATCTTATAAAATCTTGATGACTTCCATCATAAATTTTATAATTATTTAAAATTTCATTAATATTAAATTCTTTATAAACCTTATTTTCAATTTGTTTTTTTTCTTCTTCTTCTTCTTTTTCGATGTCCCTTATTACAATATTATCAAATACTTTTTGTGTAATATATGCATATTTTGATACAATTTTTATTCTTTCATTAAAATTTAACATATAATCTTTTATTTTTTCTTCCGGTATATTTTGGATTTGATTTATTTTTAATGTTATTTCTTTTACATTATTTATACTTTGAGGGATATATCTTTCTTTATCATTAAAAAATATTAATGTTCCTTTAAAACATTTGATTAATTCTGTGAAATTATAATTACAATCATCAAATGATTTATATTCTTCTCTCTCTTTGTAGTCTTTCAAATATTTTCCTACTTTTTGTAATTCTTCTAAATATATAGAAAACGTATTTTCTAATGGTTTTATATTTTTTGGAGGTTCTATATTTTCTATTGTTATGTGGTTTTGATCATCACATTTTTTTTTACATTTATCACATATTCTTTCATCACATTGTTCACAATAGTTGTTTTTGGGAAGACATTCTTTTTTTTCTTCTTCTTTCTTTTCTTCTTCTTTTTTTTCTTCTTCTTTTTTTTTTTTTTTTTTTTTTTTTTTTTTTTTTTTTTTTTTTTTCTTTTTTTTATTATTTTTTTTTTCTTTTTTTTTTTTTTTTTTTTTTTTTTTTTTCTTCTTCTTTTTTTTCTTCTTCTTTTTTTTCTTCTTCTTTTTTTTCTTCTTCTTTTTTTTCTTCTTCTTTTTTTTCTTCTTCTTTCTTTTCTTCTTCTTTCTTTTCTTCTTCTTTTTTTTCTTCTTCTTTCTTTTCTTCTTCTTTTTTTTCTTCTTCTTTCTTTTCTTCTTCTTTTTTTTCTTCTTCTTTCTTTTCTTCATCTAATTTTTCTTCTTCTTTTTTTTCTTCATCTAATTTTTCCTCATTTTTTTCTTCCTTTTTTTCTACTTTTTCAGTTATTGCTTCATCTTCTTTTTTATTTTCCCCTTTTTCTTTTATAAATTCATCTACAAACTATATTTATTTATTTTATGTTTTACCATTTTTAATTCATCTAATGTCCATTGTTCTAAATTATTTGCATTTTCTCCTTTTAATTTTACTAAAAAATTCATAAATTCTTCTCCATCAAAACCTTTATTTAATATATTCTCTCTTAAAAAAGATTGTTTTTCTTCTAAAGAATTATCAGTCATTTTTAAATAATTAATTATTCGTCAAATCAAAAATTTAATGTTAATTGATTTCTTAACTTTAAATTTATTAAAAAAAAATATACAATAATTTATAATTTAAAAAATTCAATTAACATCTAAATTTTTTTATTTAATTAACATATTTTAAACATTACTTTCATTATCTTCATTTTTTTCTTTTTCTTCTTCTTCTTCTTTTTCTTTTTCTTCTTCTTCTTTTTCTTTGTTTTCACTTTTTAATTTTTCAATTTCTTCATTTTCTTTGTTTTCTTTTTCTTCAATAAGAATTAATTCTCCTTTATCAATTTTATCTTGTAAATTTGAAATACATTCTTTTAATTTTGAATTTTCATTATTTTTTAATTTTTCGGCACCTAAAATATTTTTAATATCTTTATTAATTTCTTTAATTTGTAATTTAAATTTATTAATAATATTTCTTTGTTTCAATAACTCATTATTAATTACTTTTTCTTCTTTTTGTAATTTATCCATTTCTTTTTCAGATTCATTAATTTTTAAATTAATATTATTTTTTAATTGCTTTTTTATTTCAATTGAATCTTTATATTCTTCAATAATTTCATCTTTTGTATTTTCAATAGTTTCAAATTTTTGTTCGTAATTATCAATAAATTCTTCAGGAATAATTTTAAAAAGAATTTTTTTTTCATCATTAGAAAACAAAAAATTGTTATTGTAATTATTTCTCTTTGGAATATATTTAATATAATTTCTATAATTATTATTCTTCTTATTAAATTGTTTCCAAATTGGAAATAAATTATTTTTTATTTTTTCTTTTTCTCTTCTTTCTTTTCCTTCATTTGAAAGTTTTAATTTTTTCTTTTGATAATTATATGAATTATTTATTCTATTATTAAAACTTTTATTCTTAAATAAACTTATTTTTGAATAATCTATTGATTCATCTTCTTGATAACTATAATTTTGTTTTTTTATCTCAATCGATTCATTTAATTGTAATTTTTTTTTTTCAAAATCTAATTCATTTTTTAATAAATTACTTTGATCCTTTAAATTTTTCATTCTTATATAACAATTTTTATGATTATTTGTTTCTTCTCTCATTGTATTAACATTATTTTCAAGTTCATTTATTTCATCATTCAAAGTATTATATTTATTATTTATATTATCTTCTAAAATATCATTTAATAGTTTTTCATATTTTTCTCTTTCTTTTTGTAAAGGAATAATTAAATTAATTGTATTTTGAATTTCTTTTTTTTGAACATTTATTTCTTCTTTTATTTTTTCTTCTTTATCTTCAAAATCAGAATCTTTTAAATTATTAAAATTTATTTTATTTAGTTTTTTATCTACATCATTATGAATAGATCTTAAGATATTTGTTAAATATTTGTTTTTAATTTTTAATTTTCTTAATTCTTCATTTTTTATATTTATCTCTTCATTTATTTGTTTCAAACTTTCTAATGTTTCTTCTTTTTCTTTCTGAATTTGAGAATAATTTAAAGTTAATTGATCGTTTAATTCTGTGTTTTTTTTAAGTAAATCTTCTAAAATATTTTCTTTCTTTACTTTCTTCTTTTCATACATTTGACTTGTATTAATTTTTTTTTTACCTGTCTTTTCTCTTGTTGATGTTTGTTTATTCATTTTTTTCTTTGAAGGTTCTTTTGACATTTATTTTTATTATATTTATAATCAAAAATAGAAATATGTTATTTTTAATAAATATATTTTTTGTGTAAAATATTCATTATAATATATTATAATTAAATAATTAATTAATGGATTAATTTATATTTATGTTTTATTTTAATAATTATAATTATTGTTTATTTTTTAAAATAATGAACTTTTATTGTTTTTAATGGGGATTGGGGATTGGGGATTGGGCCCAA
>JAEEGK010023099.1_pt1 | contig 12999 bp, 6 predicted proteins | sample 8958771 | NCBI WGS metagenome assembly JAEEGK01 (sample SAMN16246547, study PRJNA631951) | gut metagenome | biome: gut microbiome; feature: rumen; material: SC-attached | host: Bos | place: Iran: Karaj | collected 2018-10 | reverse complement strand
ATTAGATAATACTTTTAATAATTTATTATCTACTGATTTTTATCAATATTATGAAAATGAGAGTAGAGAAGGAATAAGAGAAATTTTTGATAAAATTATACAAAAAATTCAAATAAAAATCCCTGATTATAATGTTCAAAATATAAATATAGATAATTATAATGATCAATTAAACATATTAAAAGCAAATTGTCGTATTTTTGAATTATTTGAAAATATGACAGTGATGGTGAGTAGTGCGAAAATTAAGGCAACATTGTGCGCCATACAATATTCATCATTAGCATGTGGTTCTTCATTGTTATCACTAATAGTCCCAATAGTAGATACAGTTTTAGCAATAGGATATCAAGTAGCAATGATTTTTCATACATTTTATATTTTTGAATTAAACCCAGATGATTATAATATAGTTAATATTTATCTTTCAGGAGGAAATGACATAACCAACATTAATGACCAAAATAACAATGAACAAAATATAAATAATAATGAATTACGAGATGGGAATGTTAGAGAAATAATAGGAGATACTGCAAGAACTGCTGTGATAGTTGGTAAAAAAGGAATAGAAGCAAAAGCAGCAAGTGAATTATCAAAAAAAATAATCGAAAAAGAAATTGAAAAAATGGTTATAAATCAAGTTGAAGTTGCTGGTGTAAAAGTAACACAAAAAGGTGTTGAAGCATTTGTAGTAAAAGGAAGTGAAGTTATAGTAAAAAAGACAGTAGAACAAATAGCTGTAGAATCAGGAAAGGAAGCAGCAAAAGAAATAGCAAAACAAGGATTAAAAGAAGGAGCAAAACAAATTTCTACAGAAATAGCAAAAGAAGGATTAAAAGAAGGAGTAAAGCAAGTTACTACAGAAATAGCAAAAGAAGGAGTAAAACAAGTCACTACAGAAATAGCAAAAGAAGGAGTAAAACAAGTTACTACAGAAATAGCAAAAGAAGGAATAAAGCAAGTTACTACAGAAATAGCAAAAGAAGGAGTAAAACAAGTTACTACAGAAATAGCAAAAGAAACAATCAAAGAAGGAGCTATAATAATAACAAAAGAAGGTGTTGAAGAAATAGCAATTCAAGGTACAAAACAAACAATAACTCAAGTAACAGAACAAATTATAATTAAAGAAGGAGGAAGCAAAGTATGGATTTTTTTAGGTGAGGCGGTTCCTTTTATTGGAGCAGGAATTAGTTGTGTTATGAATACATTTTCTACTGGTAAATTAGGATATAAATTAGTTAATTTTTGTGTCAATGATTTTGAAAATAATAAAATGAGAAAAGTTAATATGTTAAAAGGAAGAGTATTGGCTTTAGAAAATGTGATTCAACAAATAAGAATGATTCAGAATTTAAATTAAAAATTTATTTAAATATTTCATTAAATAATATTAATCTTATAATTATTTAATTTACTTTTTTTACATATTGTTTTTTTTATAAGAATAAAATGAATTTCCAAATAATTTTCCATTGCATTAAATAATAAAAATTAATTTTTTTATTTTTAATTTATAAAAAAGTTTAAATTAAAAAATGTTAAAAATATAAAAAATTTAAATTTAAAAAAATTCAAATTTTTATTTAAAAAATAATTATTCTCATTTGAAAGACTATAAATATTAACAAAATAAAAAATAAAAAATAAATTTACAAAAACAAATAAAAACCAAATAAAAGTATAAGAAAAATGTTAAAAGAAAAATGTGCAATTCATATTTGGAAACCATCATTATTAATGTGTTCTTGTAAACAACAATTATGTTTAAGATGCCTAAAAGAACATTCTCATGAAAATATGATATTTATGTCAATAAAAGATTTTTATGAAAGTTTTTATCAAGAATTAATTGAACTGAAAAATTTCATAATGCAATTTCTACCAGAAATAAATAAAGAAGAAATTGTAAAAAATATTGAACAAGTAAGAGGATTAGAACAAGTAATTTCATTTAGTGATCAATTTATAAACAATAAAGAAAAAATATATTTATTAACTCCAAATCAAATTTTCTATTTCAAAGAAAAAAAATTATTAAATAAAATCCGAGAACATATATCAATAATTCTAACAGAAATAGTAGAAAAAAAGCAAAATAAAATAAAAAAAATATTAAAAGAACAAAAATAAAAAAAATCAAATTTTTTTAAATAAAAAAACTCTTTATTTAAAACAAATTACTAAAATAAACTACTTAAACCTAAATCATCTTCATTTTCTGAACTTTCTCTCATTCCGCTTCCTCCTCTTCCTCCTCTCATTCCTCTCATTTCACTTATTCCTCTTCCTCCTCTCATTCCTCTCATTCCTCTCATTTCACTTATTCCTCTTCCTCCTCTCATTCCTCTCATTCCTCTCATTCTTCTTATTCCTCTCATTCCTCTCATTCCTCTTATTCCTCTTATTCTTCTTATTCCTCTCATTCCTCTTATTATTCTCCTTCTTATTATTCCTCTTCTTGGTCTTCTTCCTCTTTTATTTAAAGAATGAATTGTTTTATATATTCTTTTTATTGTTTGTCTTTCACTTTCACTTATTGGATTTTGACTTCCATATTTATTTTGAGTATTTATTGGTTTTAAAGATAAAGTTATTTGAAATAAAGGAGTGTAATTCAATTGATTTTTATAAATTGATGATATAAAATTATTTTGATGAAGACCAGGTATTAATATTTTTAAATCTTCTGTTATGTTTATTAATTTTTCTATTGCACTTCCTGTAGCTTCCATTTTTATTTCTTCACCTTTTATTTTTATACATCTTTTACAATGGGATAATACTTTTCCATAATTTGAGCCTTTTTTTATTTTTATTTTCCTCCCAGACGTGAACATGTACTATTTTATTTTTTATTTTTTTTATATCTAATTAATTATATGAGGATATAATTTATTTATTTTGATTTTATTTTTTTGATGAAAAAGATTTAAAATTATAAATTTTGTATATTTGATTAAATGTATTTAAAAATTTTTTTTTCAAAAAACGAAATGGATTAATATAAATTGAATAAATAAAAGAAAACAAATTTTATTAAAGAAAATTAGAATTTATATAAATAAAGATATTAACTAAAGAAAAAATTTTAATTTAATTATTAAAGAAAGAATAAAAAAAATAAAATGTGGACTGCATAATTAATAAAAAGAAAATAAATTTAACAAAAATTTTTATGATAAAATGGACATTAAAATTAAAAATGTAAAAAGTTAATTTCATAAAAATAATTAATTACTCTCAATAAATAAATTAATTAACAAAAAAGCTAAATAATAAAAATATTAAATCAATGGAAAATTGAATAAAGTTTTAGTTAAAAAAGAGAAAAAAAAATTAATAAATAATGATTTAAAATTAAAAAATAAACTTACTTATTAATATTAAAATGTAATTCCTTTTTATTGTTTAATTAATTTAAATTATTTTAGTTTTAGTTTTAATAAATCTATTTAAAAATTAGATTTAAAAATAAGTGAATAGTTATATGAAATGAGTCAAAAAGAATAACAAAAAATAATTTAAATTAACTTATAAATTGAAAAGAAGAGTTGAAATAAAATAATATAAAATATACTAAGAAAAATTTAAATTGATTAATTTTATATTTTATAATAATTTATTATAAAATTGAAAATGAAATGAATTATTAAATAAATTTTGACTGAAAAAATGAAATACTTAAAATCACTGTTGTATTTATTTATAATTAAAATAATAAGATTTGTTAATTAATTTTTATTTTACAAAAAAATTAGGTCAATTTTTTTTAAAATATTATGAATTAGAGAATATTTTTAAAAATCAAAGAAAAAAAAAAGAATAAAAAATAATAATTTTTTAAATAATTTCATTTAGTGCAATTTTTTTTCAATACTATCTATAATAATTTCAGTAGTTCTATTCTCTAAAGTCAAACTATTTAATTCTTTTTCATAATTAATTTTCATATATAATAATTCTTTATTAGTTGATAATGGAGAAAAGTCAATTTTTACTCCTTTATTTGTTAATATTCTTTAATTCTTGTACAAATTATCTTTCTGATTCCTAATTTTTGTTGCTAATTCTATTTGAGGTTTTTAAATTTTGAATGTCGCAGATTGCCATTTTATTATTTTAAATTACTTTATTTAATTTAATTAATTTAATTGAATTAAAATAAACAATTTTTATATACATATATTTGAACAAGAAATTATATTTTATAATTTTTTAAATATATTTTTTATTAAATAAAAAGAAATTTTATATATTATAGTTATTTTTGTTTTTAAATTAAATTATATTATTTCTCTGTTTCATCTAAAAGAAAAATTAAATTAAATAAATAAATATATAAAAATACTCCTTATAGTATTATTTTCGAATAAAAATTAATGGATATTAGAAACTAAATTTCTTATTTGTTCAACAGTAGAAAAAGGATTATTTTTATAAATTTCTTTAAACTGGTCTTTCGAAATTAAATCTTTTTCAGGAGCTTTAGAATTTTTTTTATAATCACTTAAAATCTTATCAACAGTACTTCTAATACTTTCATCATTATAAAAACTAATATTTAATTCTTCCAAATTATTTTTTATTTTAGGATCATCACAAACTTTTAGAATTGCTATATTAATATCATAAGTATTCCAAGTAAAATAACGAATTAACCAATTTTCAAATTCTTCAATTGTTAATCTTCCTGTTATATAATTAAATATTGAATATAAAGTTTCATCACAATTCTCTTTTTCATGATTAATTAAAGGATAAAAAGTTAACATTACTACATACATATTATTTTTTGAATTTAAATGTTCAATTAATTGTTCTAAAATTGCTTTTGAGTATTTTTTTTCTTCATTTGGGAGATTCATATTATAAAATTCTTCTAATAAATATTCAATAATATGTTCTTTATAAATTTCTTGTTGAACTCTTTTACTTACTATTTCATTTAATAATCTATTATAGTCAAATTCTTGGAGTTTTAATGATGGATTTTTTATTTGATTTAATACAAATTCTTCTGCCTGCATTGGTGAATTATTTGAACAACATGCTCCCATATTTTATTTTATATAAAAAAATAAATTAATCATTTTTTTAATTATAACATTTTTTAAAGGTTTTTATTATTTTTTTATTAAATAAAATTTTTTTTTTCTTATCTATTTATCATTTGTTTATTTATTTTATGAATAAAAAAAAAAATATTTATAATATAAAAAAATGGATGTTAGATTTGGAAAAAATAATTTTTCTTTATTTAATTATATAAGAGATTCTAAAAAATTACCTTATGAAGATATATCTTCAAAGAAAATAACTTATGAATTACAAAAAACTAATTCTGATTATAAAAATATTATTGAAAAAATAACTTTAATTCAAAATTCAGTAATTAAAAGAGGAGAAGATATTTCATTTTATATTTCACAATTAGAATTTTTATTAGCAAGTGGAAATAATGATAAAAATATTTCAAAATCATTTTACTCATCAAAAGTATTTTTAGATATAATTGATATTTTAAATATTTCTCTTCCTGAATATCATGAAAAATTATTAACTTTCATTGAAAAAATATTATCAGATAAATTAGTTTCAAAATATCTTTCAAAAAGTGAAAAATTATTACCAAAAATATTAAAATTTTTAATAAATCCAAAAATTTCTGAATCAGCAATTAAAATATCTGAAATTTTATTAATTAATGGTTTAGTTTCAATTGATAAAATGTATTCTGTAATATCAAGTGTATATAATTATATGTCAAGAAATAAAAAATTAGATCTTTTTTGTAGAGTTTTAGGAATTTTAATTTTTGATTGTAGAAAAATTGAAATTAAACAAATTTTCAAAAGTAAAGAATCTTTAAAAATAAAATCTTTTACAAAAATGACTACAGAAAATCAAAGTATATGTATTCATTTGGAAAAATTTTTAGAAAATATTGTTGATAAATTAAAAGAAAGATTTGAAGATATAAGAAATTATGCCCAAGATAATAATATTGATTTCTTTTATCATGAATCAAATGATATTTACACAGAAATTTTTGAAAGTAAATTAATTTATGATGGTAAAATTATAAATAAAAATGAATTATTATCAATATTACAATTAAATATTTTTGAAACTTTTTCTCCTAAATATAATTCAATTCCAAAAAATGAAAATAATATTTTTAATACATACACAAAAATGACTCATGAATTATCATTAATGATAAACAAAAATAAAATTCGTCAAAGTAAAAAACAATATATAACATATTATAAATATAAAAGTTACCAAATTGAAATGTTATTTGTATTATCAACACTATTAGCAAGTAAAAGGAAAGTAGAAATTCAAGATAAATTAGGAAAATTAAATATAATAAAATTACTAGCATCATATTTAGAATATATTGAATGGGGAAATATTTTTTCTGAGAATCATCGTCCTTTTTTTAATGATCAAGTATTAGTTAATGACGATACTGCTTATCATGGAGAAGGTTGTTGTTGTGATTGTGACACTGCTTTAAAAATTCAATATTTAAGATTGATTTATACTTTTTGTTGTAGAGATAATAATAATTTTATCAATAAATTAAAATTATTTTCAAAAAATGATATTTTGAGATTTTTAGAATTTGGTTATATGGATTTAATTAAAGTTTCCTTTAAAGAAAAATATGATTTATATAAAAGTAAAACTAAAAATAATAAAGTTACTTTTAATAATATTTTAACATCTCTTTCTCAAAAATTAGAAATTAATAAAATAAAAGAAAAAGAAATAAATGTAGAAAAAATTTTATTAAATTTAAGTGATCCAAAATCAATGAATGAAATAGTAAAATATTATAATGAAAATGATAATGAAATAGGTTTATTACAAAAATTAATATTTAAATATATACAAGAATGTTATTATTCAAGTGCAAAATTTTGGTTAAGTTCTTGTATTGAAGTAGTCTTAAGAGGAAATAATACTTTTTTTCAAACTTATATTGCATCTTCTGGTTTATTACCTTGTTTACTTTATGATATTTTATATTCAAAACAAGATCAAAATCAAATTTTACAATTAAGTTTTGATATTTTAGGAGAATTAATTAAGTTTAATAGAAGTATTTTTTATTTATTAGATTATTATTTTTGTGATAAAGTAGAATTTAAAACTTTTTGTAATAAAATTATTTCAAATGATTCTTTAGTTGATTCTAATGTTTTTTTAAGAGCAATTATTTTATCAAATTATTTATTTGATAAAACTGATAAAGAAAATAAAATTGATGAAAAAAATTATTTTACTAATAAATGTAAAATTTGTACTTTTATAAAAAGTAAACTTGAAAATATTTTTATTTCTCTTATTTCAATTGTAAAAATTAATGATATTAATCAAACAAATATAAGTTGTATTAATTCAGGGTTATTAATTTTTATAATTGAATATATGAAAAATAATTTGGCTAATTTTTTAACTCAATTAAGAAAAAAATATTATAAAGAAGTAATTCCTGCTTTTGATAATTTTAAAAAATTATTAAAAATGTGGAAAGATTTTTATAATTATAGACCAAAAGATTCTGCTTCTTTACAAAATTCGACAACTATTCCTTTTAATATTTGGCAAAAAGTTACTGATTTATTATTAAAAAATGATGAAAATGATGTTTGTTCCTTATTTTATAAATAGGTTTTTTAACCTTTTTTAAATAGAAAAATTAGATAAAAATTATAAATTATAAAGTATATAAAAAAATTTTTGGTATTTTGATTTATTTTTATTAAATTAAGATTATAATTTTCATTTAATCTTAATAAATATTTTTTTTAAATTCATGTATATATTATAAAATAAAATAAATTAAAATTAATATATATTTATTTTACATTAAAAATAAAATTAAATGGAAAACTACATTTAATTTTTGAAATAAAATTTTGTTTCATAAAAAAATTAAAAAATTAAATAAAATATGAATAAATTTTTTAAAGATCAATAATTAAAAATTAATATTATATGTCCTCTTGATAATTATTATCATTAATGTCATTATCTTTAATTAGATTAAAATCTTTGCTTTCTTCTTTATCATTATTATTACTTATAATATTTTCATTTTCATCATTATTTTTTTTCAATTTTGCATTTTCTAATTCTAAATTATTCATATTAACATTTTTCAAATCCATATTTAATTTTATAAAATCATTATCTAATGCATCAGATTGTAATTTAATTAATTGATTTTTTTTTTCAATATTTTCAATTAAATTATCATATTTCATATATTTTTCATGTTTTTTTAAATGTTCAATTGCTTCTTCAATTTGTAAAATATCTTGATCTAAATTTTCACATAAATTTAACATTTTATTATATTCATCAATTATAAAAGCTCTTAAATGATTATATTCAATATTTTTATATAAATTATCATCAAAAACATATTCTCTTCCTATTTTTCTACTATCATATGCCAAAGTTGCATCATGTCTTCTTTTTTTTAATCTATAAACTTCATCATTAATATAATTCATTTGTTCTTTTTCATGTTTTATAAAATCATCATATTTCAATTTTTTTTTATAAATTAAAATATTTGTTTCAAATTTATTTTCTTGTCTATCAAAATCAAATTCATTATTTATTGAAAATTTATGTAAAGAACTAATTTTTCTCTTCATACAAAAACAAAATACATTTAAAGGATTCCAAATTTCAGTTCTTCTTATAATTTCTTCTTTAATTAATAAATAACTAGTATATAAAATAGAAACGAATAAATTTAATAAAATCAAATTTATAAAAATCAAATAAATAAAGAAAAAAATTGGCCCATATGCTTTATTATCTTCAAATAATTGTTCATGATTAATATAACCAAAAAATGCAATTAAACAAGTTCTAATTGTTTTTTGAACAGTATAAAAATCAGAATCATTGTCACCAAAAGCTAAATGAGAATAAAAAACAAAAGAAGGATGAATTAAAAGAATAATAATGATAAATATTAAAATATTTCCTTTTGAATTATCAAAAGTTCTTATTAATAAAGAGAAAAATTTCCCTAAATTAATCAAAGAAAACATTTTAAGACAAGATAAAAAAATAACAACAACTCCAAAATATTCAATTAAATTTCTCATAAATTCTCCAGTATATAAACAATCTCTAATTTTAAAAATATCAATAGTATCTTTGTTTAATATTTTTTTTAAATCATTTTCTTTTACCATAGTTCCAATAATAGCATAAATTATTCCAATAGATAATCCAATAATAATAATTTCAAAAAATTGTTGTATTCCAAAAATAACTTGGATTTTTCTTATAAATTCAGGCTCAATTTTATTTCTTATATCTCTTATTTTTATATTTAAAGGAGCAATAATATCTCTATACCATTTATTATATGCGAAATTATTTTCTTTTAATGATTTTATAAATAAGATTATAACTCCAACAAATAAAAATAAAAATATTATTTCAAAAAATATTTTTATTACATCTAAAGGTTTTTCAACTATTTTATATTTTAATAATTGTGCATTAAAATGTGATTTAAAATAATCTCCATAATCAAAAGTAAAAATAATATTTACATGTACAATAACTTCATATTCAAAATTTTGTAAAAAAAATTCAATAACAAGATAATTTGTATATTCATTAATTAATTGATTTTGAAAATCCTCATTATATTCATCTCTTTTTGATAAATCATATTCAAAATAATATCCACCATATTTTTTATAAGTATGATATTGTTCCCATTGAAAATATTGAGTTTTATTTAATGCTTTATTTTCAATTTTAAAATAATCTTTTTTTTCATAATCTAAACTATGAAGATGTATATTTTCTTCTTTTCTAATAGAAACTTCAGATTTATTTTTTTTAATTGATTCTTCTCTTGAAGAATTTTGTTCTCTTCTTAAAGTAATTAAAATCTTATCATCAATTAAATAATTATTATCAAGAAAAATATATTTATAATTTTCTTTTTTATTATTTGTTTTGTTAACAAAATAACTTGTAATATGAGAAAAAGTAAATTCTCTTATTTCTTTAATAGAACTAATTTCTCTAATTGGAACATTAAGAGTCCAATTTAAAACTTTTGAACCATTATCATTTTCATTATAAGAAGAATTTAATAAATCTTGAGTTGAATTAAATGCAGTTCCTACTGCATGTAAAATATGAAATTTCCAAGGAGCTAAAATATTAAATAAATAAACAATAATTAAAACAATTAAAAAACATAAATAAAATAATGCTTGATAAAAATATCTTTTGTATTTATGTTCATAATATTGTTTTACTTTTTCTGTATCTTTTTCTGAATCAAAATATGCATTTCTCATTAAAAATTCATAATCTTCTTCAAATTCAGCATCACACAAATTTATCTTATTTGATGAAAATATTTTTTTTAAATATTTTCTTTGTTTTTCTTCTTCTTGAAATTTTACTTCATCATCTAAAGTCATTTCTGATTCTATTTTTTGTGTTCTTTTTAATGAACCTTCCATTTTTTTTATTTGTTTTTTTTCTTCTACTGAATTTTTTATTTCTGGACATAAATTATTTGAAATATTGTTTTCTGTGTAAGTACATTTAAATAAAAATATGGGTTCATTAGTAGAATTTGTTTTATTTATTTTATATTCATCTTTTCTACAAGTAATAAAATCTAAAATTCCATTTATTAGATTTGAATACCAATTCATAAATCTAAAAATTGCTTTTTGTTTTATATTTATTATACTATCATTATCTTTAAATGAAACAATATTTTTTAAATAATTTTTATTTTCTTTATCATAATAATGAAGTAAAATTGCTAAAATTATTTTTAATATTATAAATCTAACAATAACAATTAAAATAATAAAATAACAACATGTCATTGCTCCATAATTTGAATACATTTGATAAAAAATATCTGTATTAATTATTCCTAAAAAAAAAGCAAAATTTTGTTGAAATGAATCATTTAAAGTATAAAAATTTTTTAATCTTCTTCCATAATATATCCAAGTAAAAGTTGAAAATCCTAATAAAATAACAAATAAAAATATAAAAAAAGATAATATATCTTCAAAAGAAGATTTAATTGTTTTAACAAACATTTTTGCTCTTCGTGATAAAATACCAGCAATATCAATTAATTTTAAAAAAATAAAAAAAAATTCTAATATTGTTATATCTTTATAAATTTCTAATATTTTTCCTGCATTTATTAATTTATTTTGAGTTGAATTTGATATTACATCATTTCCTTGTTCTGCTAAATCTAAATCTTTATTTATTTTATTCATTTTTACTAAATAAATAATCCAAAAAATAATTGATAATATTCCCAAAATTGTATTCATTAATTGTATAATTGAAAAAATATCTGTAAATAATATTTTAAAAATAGATAATTGTTTAAGTAAATTAAATAAATTTTTTTTCTTATCTATTTGCTTCAATGCAATTTTTTCTTTTTTTAACTTTATTTTAAATTTAATTTCCATAATAAAAAAAATAGTTGATAATATAAAACATAAAACAAATAAAATTTCCATTACTAATCTTACTTTACTCCATTTTGATTGATATAAATCTCTATCATTAATATATAATTTAAATTTAAAAGAAGAAATACCAATATCATAAATTTGATTAATTAAAACAACTGTACAAAAATATCTTCTTTCAAAATTATAAATAGTAAAATCACTAATAATTGCAGCATTATATTGATTTAAAAAAATTTTTAAGTAATTATCAAAAGTTTCATTGTCATCTTTACTAAAAGTAAAATTAAATACATAACCTCCTTTTTCTAAATAGGAATTTTGTTTATCAAATACAAAATAATTTGTAAAAGGCCTTGATTCTTCTTTTTTATTATCATATTTTGAATCTGCTAAAATTGTATCTGATGCCCATTTTGGATAAAATAATTTATCATTAATTAAAGGTTGAAATGGTAATTTATCATTTATTAATTTTATTTTTCTTTGAGTAATTCTTAAATTACTTATTATTTGATATTTATTGTCTAGAATAAACTTATTGTTATCAGAATTCTCTGTTAAATTTTTTTTTAAATCTGAAATTAAATCATAACTATGATTAAATGGAAAAAATTCTGAATTTTTTCTTGTTTCAAATCCAAATGTTTTTTTTAATTTTTTTTTTATTTTATAACGTTTTTCAATTTCAAATTGCATAAAAACTGAAGAAGAAAAGAATATCATACATAATATTATTAAAATATTATTCCAAAATTGAAAATATTTTTTCTTTTTTGTTTTATTAAATAACTTTTTTTTTTGCTTTTCTCTTTGTTTTTTTTTTTTGTTTTCTGAATTTAATCTACTAATCTCTGATTCATATCTATTTAATTGATTATCATTATCATTTTCTTCTTCTTCGTTGTTTTTTTTTTGAAATTCTTTATTTTCTTCTTCTTTTTCTTTTTCTTTTTCTTTTTCTTCTTCTCTTATATCTTTATTATCTGATTGATCATTTTCTTTCATTTTTATATATGAAATAAAAATACTTATTTATTATTATGATATAAAATTTTATAAATTAGTTTATTTTATATTAAATTTTTTTTCCATAAATATTTTTATTTATTTAAATGTTAATTTTTTAATATTAAGAAATTTATTTCCATCGACTTTACTCAAGTATTCTTTTACATAATATTTGAGCTATCAAAATGGAATATATCAAAAAAATAGGAAAAAATAATATTAAAAATTTAAAAATTGATTAATTAATAATATTTAAGTTTTTAATATATCTATTACATTCATTTAATAAATAAGATTAAAAAATAAAAATAATGATTTTAATTTTTATTTATTTTAATTTTATTTAATATATAATTTTGTTATTGTTTATTTTATAGATATTGAATTTTATCATAATCTCTGAATTTATTTAATTATTGTTCTGATAAAAATAATTTTTAAATTATGATTTCTTTTTTAT
>JAEEGK010023097.1_pt1 | contig 13001 bp, 13 predicted proteins | sample 8958771 | NCBI WGS metagenome assembly JAEEGK01 (sample SAMN16246547, study PRJNA631951) | gut metagenome | biome: gut microbiome; feature: rumen; material: SC-attached | host: Bos | place: Iran: Karaj | collected 2018-10 | reverse complement strand
TTGATACGACCGGGCGACGTGTACACATTACCAGTTTTTCCGTCAAAGTGCTTGATGAAGCGGCTTCTTACAAATTCAATGTCAATCATGTCTTTTCGTTTTGCGGTTTAAAGTTATAATTAAATGAATGGAGTTAGTCGACCTTAATGTCTTTGTTGACGTTCTTGCAGCCGATGGTGCTGTAGAACAGGATGTAGGCCAGCATGGCGATGATGAGCCAGTAGGAGGCGATGGGGCCTGCGCTCTTGGCGATGGCTTCCTGGATGAGCGGCATGATGCCACCACCGACGACCATCGTCATGAAGATGCCGGAGGCAGCCTCGGTGTACTTACCCAGTCCCTCAACCGACAGGTTGAAGATACCACCCCACATGATGCTGGTGCAGAGTCCGCAGGCAGCGATGAAGATGGCCTTCATAGGCACGTCGTGACCGCTGATGGAGATGCTGACGCTCTCAGGCAGGAAGATGGCGATGAGCAGCAGGACGATGGCCACGGTAGAGACGACGGTCATCTGCAGCGAGGTGCTCACCTTGCCGGAGATGGCGCTCGATGAAGCACGTCCGACGAGCATCATCAGCCAGTAGCTGGCGGCCAGTGTGCCACCGATGGCTGCCGAGCCCTCAAAGCCGAGGTCGGTGATGTAGAAGTTGAGCTCCATGGGGATGCCGATTTCAACGCCTACGTAGAAGAAGATGGCGATGACGCCGAGCAGGCAGTGGCGGAAAGCCATCGGGCTGCGCTCGTACTTCGGCTGTTCCTTACCCAGTGTAGGCTCAGGAATCTGCACACGGCTGATGATGACGTATGAGATGGCGAAGACTGCCATACCGATGAACAGCAGGGGCGATACGTCGGTCATGCTGGTGTTCTCGGTGACAGTGCCAACGAGCAGACCCGTCAGCAGCGGGGTCAGCGTAGCTGTGAGCGAGTTCATGGTACCGCCAATCTGAATGAACTGGTTACCACGATTGCCGCCGCCGCCAAGAATGTTGAGCATGGGGTTCACCACGGTGTTGAGCATACATACGCAGAAGCCGCAGATGAAGGCACCGAGCAGGTAGATAAGCAGGTTGAGTGCCACGGGAATGTTGTCGTAGGTGAACACGTAAGTGCCATCACCGGCAATGCTCGACAGGTATTGCAGGGCGAGACCGACGATACCCACGATGAGGGCAATGAGGGCGGTCTTCTTATAACCATACTTAATAAGCATCTTACCGGCCGGGATGCCCATGAACAGATAGGCAGCGAAGTTCATCAGGTTACCCCAGGCCTTGGCAAAGGGATAGGTGAATCCCCAGATGTTTCCGAACGGGGCGCCCATGTTGGTGACGAAACTAATCATCGCAAAGATGAAGCACATCGTTACGATGGCAACTATCTGGGTGTTGTTTTTTTGCTGTGACATATTGTTTATTAACGATTTACAGATTTTCGATTAACGATTTATTCAACGACACCGAAGCGGTAGATAGTCTTTGACTTGAAGCGGTGGTGCGGGTTCAGCACGACACTGGGGAAGTAAGGACGGTTGGGTGAGTCGGGGAAGTGCTGCGTCTCAAGGCAGACAGCCGAGCGACGGGGGAATGTGGCGCCGTTGGCACCCTTGTAGCCGTCCAGATAGTTGCCAGTGTAGAGCTGCATACCGGGTTCGGTGGTATAGCACTCCAGCGTACGTCCGCTCTTCGGGTCGGTCAGTCTGGCAGCAAAGCTCAGTTCGCCTTCCTCCTGCTTGTTCAGCACGTAGTTGTGGTCGTAGCCGTTACCAAACTTAATCTGCTCGAAGTCAGCGTCGATGTCCTGACCGATGGTCTTGGGTGCGCGGAAGTCGAACGGTGTGCCTTCAACCTTCAGGATTTCGCCCGTAGGAATGGCGGTGTCGTCGGTAGGCAGATAGAAGTCGGCATTGATCTCGCAGACGAGGTCGTCGATGGTGGGGGTGGGATCAGCTGCTCCTGCCAGTGCAAAGAAGGCGTGGTGCGTCAGGTTGATGATGGTCTTCTTGTTGGTGCTGGCCAGATACTCGATGACCAGTTCGTTGAGGTCGGTGAAGGTGAATTCCACCGTCACGTCGACTTCGCCCGTGTAGCCTTCCTCGCCGTAGCTTGAGACACGGTGCAGGGCCAGCGAGCGGGGACCCATCTGGCGTGCATCCCATACCTTGGCATTGAAGCCCTTCAGACCGCCGTGCAGGTGGTTGGGACCGTTGTTGATAGCCAGCTGGTAGTCCTTGCCGTTCAGCGTGAACTGTCCCTTGCAGATGCGGTTGCCCCAGCGTCCGATCAGCGTCGAGAGGTAAGGCTCCTCGCCGTTCATGAGCTGCTGGATGTTGGCATGTCCCTCAATGACATTGCCCACGTTTCCATCCTTGTCGGGCACCATGATGGCGCAGATGGCGCCGCCAAAGTTTGTGATTGCTACTTCGTAACCCTTGCGATTGCGCAGGATGTACAGATCAGTTTTTTTACCATTGATAGTGGCCTGGAAATCTTCTCTTTTCAGACCACAAAGAGTCGCATTTTCTGTGTTTGCCATAACTGTTTGTTTTAAGTTTAAAAGTATTTGCCTACAAAGTAACAAAAAATAAACCAAACAAACAAAGGAAAGAACGCAAAAAACTTTTAAGGGAGTGTTAAAAACACCTAAACGCCCTTTTTCAGGAAGTCAGCGACCACATAATTGCTGCCTCCGACGAAGATAAAATCGCTTTTCCGGGCTGCTTTTTGTGCCGCAGCGAAGGCTTCTTCCACCGTCTCATAGCAGTCGCCCGAGAGTCCTGACAGGCTGGCGGCTTCCTGCAGTCGCTCGACGGGAAGTGCCCGGTGTGTCGAGGGCTGGGTGAAGTAGTAGGTGGCGTTTTTGGGAGCAAGAGCCAAGACGCCGTTGACGTCTTTGTCGCTGACCATTCCGAAGACGATGTGCAGTTTTCCGCCCTTGAGGGCAGCCAACTGCTTGCCGAGGTTTTCCCACGCGGCAATGTTATGGCCGATGTCGCAGATGACCGTTGGCGAAGTGCTGACCGTCTGCCAGCGGGCCATCAGACCGGTGAGTTCACTGACGTGTGCGAAAGCCTCTTTGACGACTTTCTTCTGCCTCTTGACGATGCCCAGTCCGACCAGCACGTCGGCAGCGCATAATATGGTACGCGTGTTCTTTATTTGATAGTTGCCGTAAAGCTCGCCATTGAACGCCCCCCAGTGGGCGGTCTCGTAGCTGATGACGCTGCTGTCGGCCATGAGTGTGGCAGAGAGCATCTCCTGCTCGTCTTCAGCAAAGCGGATAGGGGCGTGGCGCTGCTGTGCTAACGACTCAAAGACGTGGCGCGACTCAGGCGAGGTCTCGCCGATGACCACGGGCACACCGTCTTTGATGATGCCGCCTTTCTCGAAGGCTATCTGTTCGACGGTCTTCCCGAGAATCTGCGTATGCTCCAGGCTGACGTTGGTGATAACCGAGAGAACGGGCGTGATGATGTTCGTGCTGTCGAGGCGTCCGCCTAATCCCACTTCAACCACGGCAATGTCAATCTGCTCGTCGCTGAAGTACTTGAAGGCCATCGCCGTGGCTATCTCAAAGAATGTGCAGCCGATGGTCTCAAACTGCTTGCGCCCTTCCTCGACAAACCGCACCACATAATCCTGATTGATGGGCGCGCCATTGATGCGGATGCGCTCGCTGAAGTCCAGCACGTGGGGCGACGTGTAGAGACCTACTTTGTAGCCACCCGACTGCAAAATAGCGGCCAGCGTGTGTGAGACCGAACCCTTGCCGTTGGTGCCGGTAACGTGGATGCACTTGAAGTCCCGGTGCGGGTGCCCGTAGTGGTCGTCCAGCCGCAGCATATTGTCCAGACTGGCTTTATAGCCCGTCTGGCCCTGATGTTCGAAGTTAGCCGTCTTACAGAACAGCCACTCACACGTCTCTTGATATGTCACTGGGGAATTTTCGATTTTCGATTGGGGCTTAACTAAAGTAATTCTTGAACCGCTGGAAGATGGTCTCCTTGGTCTGCTTGTCGCCCTTGAAGTTGTCGCTCTCCTTGAACTGCTCGATGGCCTCCTTCTCACTGCGACTCAAGGTCTTCGGCACGTAGACGCTGATGTTGACCACCAGGTCGCCCCTGCCACTGCCGTAGCCTTGCACGGCGGGCAGTCCCTTGCCACGCAGACGGAGCGTCTTGCCAGGCTGAGTACCGTTGTCAATCTTCACGCGAAGCTTGCTGCCCTCGATGGTCGGAATCTCTATATCGCCTCCAAGCGCTGCTGTAGGGAAGTCGAGCAACAGATTGTATATAAGGTCGTTACCGTCTCTTACAAACGTACTATCCTTCTCCTCTTCAATGAAGACCTGAATGTCGCCATTGATGCCGTTCTTGCGTCCGGCATTACCCTTGCCGGGAACGTTGACCACCATGCCTTCGGCTACGCCGGCGGGAATCTTGATCTCGACCACCTCTTCGCCTTTGACGATGCCCTCGCCACCACATTCCTTACACTTGTTCTTGATGACGGTTCCTTCGCCACCACACGTCGGACAGACACTCTGCGTCTGCATCATACCGAAGATGCTCTGCTTGGTATGGGTGACGACGCCCAGGCCGTGACACGTCGGACACTGCTCAACGCCAGAACCCGTCTCAGCACCCGTGCCGTGACAATGCTCACAGGGAATATCCTTGCGCACCTTGAACTTCTTGGTGACACCTTGGTTTATCTCTTCCAACGTCAGGCGCAGCTTCAGTCTCAGGTCGCTGCCACGATGCTGCTGGGGACGTCGCGGACCACCGCCAAAGCCACCGAAGCCATGACCACCGAAGATGTCGCCAAACATCGAGAAGATGTCGTCCATGTTCATCGAGGCACCGCCGAAGCCGCCGAAACCTCCACCCGAGAGGCCCTCAAAGCCAAACTGGTCATACTGCTGACGCTTCTGCGGGTCGTGGAGCACGTCGTAGGCCTCAGCGGCCTCCTTGAACTTCTCCTCTGCCTCTTTGTCACCCGGATTGCGGTCGGGGTGATATTTGATGGCTATCTTGCGATATGCTTTCTTAATCTCGTCCTCGGTGGCCGTCTTACTGACGCCCAGCACGTCGTAATAGTCTCTTTTCATTGTCCAACTGCCACTTTGGCGTGGCGTATCACCTTGTCATTCAGTTTGTAACCCTTCTGTACGCAGTCAATCACCTTACCTTTCTTGTCGTCGCCCATTCCCGGCACCATGGCCACGGCCTCATGGACATCGGTGTCGAAGTCGGCCTGTTCGGTCTCTATCACGCTGACGCCCTGACTCTCAAGCACTTTCAGCAACTTGTGGTAGATCAGTTCCATGCCTTCGCGCAGCACGGCAGGCTCGTCGGTCTTGGCCCCGTTCTCAATGGCGCGCTCCATGTCGTCGACAACTGGCAAAATGGCAGTCAGAACCTTCTCGCCGCCGTTCAGTATCAGCTCAGCACGCTCTTTGAGCGTACGCTTGCGGTAGTTGTCAAACTCAGCCACCGAGCGCAGGTACTTGTCCTTCAGCTCGGCAATCTGTTCCTCGGCAGCCTCTAACGGGTCTTTTTCTTCCGCAGCCTCGGTGGCAGCAGCTTCATCGGCAGCAGCCTCCTCTGTCCCGGCCTGTACGTCCTGCTCTTCCTGCAGGTTCTCTCCATCTTCGATGTTGATATCTTTTTCTGTCATAATAAACCTTATTATATGTTACTTTGCATGTAGAATAGCAAAAAGCGTGCCAAATAAAAAGCTTCATGGTCTCTTTTTCCAGAAACCATGAAGCCTGATTCCTTTTTAGAGCCTGTTTCAGGCGTACAGCTCGGCTTTCTTCTCCTTGATGGCCTCGTCGTAGATGTAGTCGTCGTAGGTCATCAGCTTGTCGATCGTTCCCTTCGGCGTCAGCTCGATGATGCGGTCGGCCACGGTGTTGATGAACTCATGGTCGTGCGAGGCAAAGAGAATGTTGCCCTTGAACTGGATGAGGTTGTTGTTGAAGGCCTGTATCGACTCCAGGTCGAGGTGGTTCGTCGGCGTGTCAAGGATAAGGCAGTTGGCGTTCTTCAGTTGCATACGTGCAATCATGCAGCGCATCTTCTCACCGCCCGAGAGCACGTTGACGTGCTTCAGCACATCCTCCTCCTTGAACAGCATACGTCCGAGGAACGACTTCATCGTCACCTCGTTGCCCGGTCCCCACTGCGAGAGCCAGTCGACGAGGTTCATCTCCGACTGGAAGAACTCCGTGTTGTCGAGTGGCAGGTAGGCCGTCGTGATGGTCACACCCCATTTGAACGTGCCAGCCTGAGCCTCGCGGTTGCCGTTGATAATCTCAAACAGCGCCGTCATGGCCTTCGGGTTGTGACTCAGGAAGACGGTCTTCTGCCCCTTCTCGATGGTGAACGACACATTGTCGAACAGCACCGTTCCGTCGGCATCGACGGCCTTCAGTCCCTCCACTTCGAGAATCTGCGTGCCCGGTTCGCGCTCCATCGAGAAGATGATGCCCGGGTATTTGCGCGTCGACGGGGTAATCTCCTCGACGTTCAGCTTCTCCAGCATCTTCTTGCGCGACGTCGTCTGCTTCGACTTGGCCACGTTGGCCGAGAATCGGCGGATGAACTCCTCCAGCTGCTTGCGCTTCTCCTCAGCCTTCATCTTCTGGTTCTGGGCCTGGCGCAGGGCAAGCTGCGACGACTCGTACCAGAACGAGTAGTTACCCGAGAAGAGCGTCACCTTGCCGAAGTCGATATCAACGGTCTGCGTCGAAACGGCATCGAGGAAGTGACGGTCGTGAGAGACCACGAGCACGCACTGCTCCAGGTTGCTGAGATACTCCTCCAGCCACTGTACGGTGTCGAGGTCGAGGTCGTTGGTAGGCTCGTCGAGCAGCAGGTTGTCGGGATGTCCGAAGAGTGCCTTGGCCAGCATCACGCGCACCTTCTCGTTGTTCGAGATGTCGCTCATCTGCTTGTAGTGCTGCTCTTCCTTCACACCGAGGTTCTGCAGCAGCTGTGCAGCCTCGCTCTCAGCCTCCCAGCCGTTCATCTCGGCAAAGGCCATCTCCAGTTCTGCGGCACGGTTACCGTCCTCCTCGGTCATCTCAGGCTTGGCGTAGAGCGCCTCACGCTCCTTCATGTTCTTCCAGAGTGGCTGGTGTCCCATGAGTACTGTGTCCATGACCGTGAACTCGTCATATTTGAAGTGGTCCTGCTCCAATACCGACAGACGCTCGCCCGGCAGTATGTCCACCGAACCCTTGTTAGGCTCCAGCTCACCGCTGATAGCCCTGAGCAGGGTCGACTTGCCGGCACCGTTGGCGCCGATGATGCCGTAGATGTTACCACTCGTAAACTTCAGGTTCACGTCCTTGTAGAGAACCTTCTTGCCAAACTGGATAGCCAGATTTGTGACTGTAATCATGTCTTAATGCTTCTTCCTACTTTTCTGTTACTCAATGACGACGAGTGCCTCGTCCTCCATCACGCTCTGGCCAACCTTCACACAGATGGCGGTCACCTTACCGCTCTTCTCGGCCTGCAGGTTGTTGGCCATCTTCATGGCTTCGAGCACGATAACGTTGTCGCCGGCCTGCACCTCCTGACCAACCTCGACGAGGATGTCGGTGATGACGCCGGGCAGTGGCGACTTCAGGGCACCAGCCTTGCCGGCTGCCGACACAGCAGCATCACCTCCGTCAGCGGGGGCATCGCCTCCAGCGGCAGGACGTACCACGGGTTTCTTCTTTTCAGGTTCTGGTTCGCGCTCCATCTCCACCTTGAACTCCTCGCCATTGACGGTGAGTGTGGCGATGTTGTCGACGATTTCTCCGATGGCAACCTCATATTTGTTGCCGTTGATGGTATACTTATATTCCTTCATGTCACATATTGATTTAGGGTCGGGCTGTCATAGATAGCGAGGCAAGGTTCCACATCGTCGTATGATCAGCTATCGTGATGATGCCTGTCTCCACGTCGTGGACGTTGTTGCCGAGGTGCTCATGGAGCGCCATCGCTATAGCAGCACCTATTTCGTTTTCGATTTTCATCATTATTATTTTCGATTTACTGATTTTCGATTTTCAATTGAATACTCTGGCGGATTTCCGATCCTCGATACATTTAAATCGAAAATCGAAAATCCGTCAATCGTAAATCACATTGGAATATTTCCGTGTTTCTTGGCAGGCAGCGCGTCACGCTTGGTAGCCAGCTGGGCCAGTCCGCGGCAGATGCGGAAGCGCGTGTTGCGCGGCTCAATCACGTCGTCGATATAGCCGTACTTGGCAGCCTGGTAGGGATTGGCAAACAGCTCGTTGTACTCATCCTCCTTCTCGGCGATGAATGCCTTCACGTCCTCGCCGGCCTCCTTCTTGGCCTTGGCCTCCTTGGCATAGAGCACGGCGGCAGCACCTGAGGCACCCATCACGGCAATCTCAGCTGAGGGCCATGCGTAGTTCAGGTCGGTATGCAGCTGCTTCGAACCCATCACGATGTGCGAGCCACCATACGACTTACGCAGTGTGACCGTAATCTTGGGCACCGTAGCCTCGCCGTAGGCGTAGAGCAGCTGGGCACCGTGCAGGATGACGGCGTTGTACTCCTGACCAGTACCGGGCAGGAAGCCGGGCACGTCGACAAACGAGATGATGGGGATGTTGAAGGCGTCGCAGAAACGGACGAAGCGGGCACCCTTGCGTGAGGCGTTCACGTCGAGCACACCAGCGTAGCAGGTAGGCTGGTTGGCCACGATGCCGACACTCTGACCGTTGAAGCGGGCGAAGCCGACAATGATGTTTTTGGCGAACTTAGGCTGCACCTCGAAGAACTCGTGGTCGTCGGTGACGGCCAGGATGACCTTGTACATGTCGTAGGCCTCGTTGGGGTTCTCGGGGATAATCTCGTTCAGCTCGTCCTCCAGACGGTTGATGGGGTCGCTGCACTTGCGGCGCGGAGCCACCTCCATGTTGTTCGAAGGAATGTACGAAAGCAGCGTCTTGATCATCTGCAGACCTTCCTCCTCGGTCTTGGCGGTGAAGTGAGTGACACCCGACTTCGTCGAGTGAACCGATGCACCACCGAGGTGCTCCTGGTCGATGTCCTCGCCCGTGACGGTCTTCACCACCTTCGGACCCGTGAGGAACATATAGCTCGTGCCTTCCATCATCAGCGTGAAGTCGGTGAGGGCAGGGGAGTAGACAGCACCACCGGCGCAGGGGCCGAAGATACCGCTGATCTGCGGAATCACACCCGAAGCCAGGATGTTACGCTCGAAGATCTCAGCGTAGCCGGCCAGGGCGTTGATACCCTCCTGGATACGTGCACCACCCGAGTCGTTGATGCCGATAACGGGAGCGCCCATCTTCATACCCATGTCCATGACCTTGCAGATTTTCTGACTCATGGTCTCTGAGAGTGAACCAGCATGGACGGTGAAGTCCTGTGCAAAAACAAATACCAGACGTCCGTCGATGGTACCGCTACCAGCTACTACACCATCGCCAGGGAACTGCTTCTTCTCCATTCCGAAGTTGTGACAACGGTGTTCCTTAAACATATCATATTCCTCAAAGGAACCCGGGTCAAGCAGCATGTCAATACGTTCACGAGCGGTATATTTGCCACGCTCGTGCTGCTTTTGGATTGCTTTCTCACCACCACCGAGACGGGCCTGTTCGCGCTTCTCGATAAGTTGCTTAATCTTTTCTAATTGCTTTGACATTGTTATATTATGTTATTTCGTTATTACGTTATTGCGATGATTTACTCTGGGTGTTCGCAGAGTTCTGTGAGGATGCCACAGGTTGACTTCGGGTGCAAGAAGGCGATATTCAATCCCTCGGCACCCTTGCGAGGCTTCTCGTCGATGATGCGTACGCCCTTCTCGCTGACCTCGGCCAAAGCGTTGGCTACTCCATCTTCGATGCAGAAAGCAACGTGGTGGACACCCTTATTGCCCTTGTCGAGCCACTTCTGGATGGTGCTCTCGGGTGATGTGGGCTCCAGCAGTTCGAGCTTTACCTCACCACATTTCAGGAAGGCAGTCTTCACTTTCTGGTCCTCTACTACTTCAGTTGCATAACATTCTAAGCCCAGTACGTCCTTAAAGAACGGAAGGCTTTCCTCGATGCTCTGGACAGCGATGCCCAGATGCTCAATGTGTGAAATCTTCATAATGCTTAACTATTTTGTATATATACAGATATTTCGTGCAAAGGTAAGCAAAAGAAGTGAGAAGTGAGTCGTGAAATGTGAAAAGTTACTATACCTTGTCTTTTTTTAACTTTTGAACTAAAGTATTCCTTTGTTTACGACGTATTGTTTTCGCTATTATAATCTCAAACTGAAATAGAAAAGATTTGTAAGGAATGCGTTGATAGGATGAGAAAAAATGTTTGTTTTCTTTGGTGTTTAGAAAATAAACATTATCTTTGTACCCGATTATTATTAGAAATGACGGTAATGAAGTATACAAATAATCAAAACGGATTAGATATTATTGCCCGTATTCGAGGTGAGATATCGAATCATCAGGAGCCTACAGGCGAGAATCTGTTTCTGGCCTGGGGGTACCCGACGGCATTTTTCTTGATAATAGAGTTTTGGGCTTTGATGTTGTGGGATGAGGTCTGGTGTGAGTGGATTTGGCTGGGCATACCACTGGTAGGCACGCCACTGATGGTTCATTTCCTACGGAAAGATTTCGACCGCACTGGGAATCGTACGCTCAATTCAAAAGTCATTCTGCAGATGTGGATTTACATAGGCATTGTTAGCTTCATTGGTGGGTTATCAATTGGAAACGCGAAATTATTCGAATCATTCTACTGCATGTTCCAAGGCCTGCTCATTGCTATGGGTTGTTTCATTACAGGCATCATCCTTCGTTTTCGCCCAAAGACGGTATGTGGCATTATAGGTACAGCACTTTCATTTTCCTGTCTCTTCTTCCAGGACGACCAGTGGCCGTGGCAATTGCTTATCACAGCTTTTGTTACCATTGTTGCTCTTATTATTCCCGGACATTTATTCAAGCAATACGTCAAAAACTATGGCATTTAAGTTTCCTGTTATCAATCCCCTGCTGCACAACGAGCTGCGGCTGAAGATTATGGTGGCTCTCGACAGCTTAGAGAGTGCCAACTTTATGTATTTGTGTGAGATTACCGGCTCTACACGTGGTAACCTCAGTGTACAGATAACCACTCTTAAGGAGGCTGGTTATCTACAAGTAGATAAGAAGGGCTCTGGCCCTGCCTCTCGTTCAGTCTGTCGCATAACTCAAAGAGGGGCGGATGCTCTCCGCACCTATGAGCAGGGGTTGCGCCGTCTCTTCAAAGAGGGTGTGCCTGAAAAGGAAAACATTTCTGACTCTGCAGTTGGATAAGGCAGGTGTATTGATTATAGTATTCACCAAAATAACTATGGACAACATGAAAAAGAAAACAATTCTGGCACGGGCGGCCATGACGCTGCTCTTTGCCGTGCTCGGTTTCTTAGGAGCGTGGGCACAAGAAACAGCCTCAGGCATCGTAGTATGGCTCAACGATGGCAACAAGACTTCAGTGCTGTTTACCGACAAGCCTGAAATTACGTATGCTGATGGTTACATTACTTTGCAGTCGGATGCTCCATCGACAGCACTCTCGTGGCCACTGGAGAAACTACAGAAGTTGACTTTCGAGGATGTCAGTACCAGTATCAAAGCAACGGGTCTTGACATTGCCTCAGACAAGCTGGAAGTCTATGACCTGAACGGACGGATGGTGAAAAAACACATCAAGTCGCTCTCGGAGCTCCCCAAGGGAACGTTTATTGTTAAGGACGGAAGTGTAACTATTAAAGTCGTACGCAAATGAAGAAACTATTGCTTTTCGCGTGGCTTCTGATGCTCAGCATTGTGGCTACGGCACAGACTATCATTGTGGTTGATAAAGGTGGTAAACGCGTTAGCTACGACCCTAAGAATGTGATCAGCGTGGACTTCCAGACCACGCCTCCAGGCTTTACCGTTAGACAGGCAACATCCTCCGACCTCTATCTCTTCGACAAGGTGAAGAGTGTGAAGGGCTTGCCTAATCACCTCTTTGTTTCTCCAGACACCGTCTATGTCGGTGCCGATGGCGAGGAATTTACCTATTATGTAAATAGCAACACCGACTACGATATAGTGCCCTCAGCCTCATGGCTGACGGAGTCTACAGAGCTGCCCGATGTTGACGGAGTAATGGTCTATAAGGCCGCTGTAAATCCTTCATTGGAGCAGCGCACGGGCTTTGTGGCCTTTGTCGGTAAGGACCAGCAGACGTCCGATACCCTTTATGTGGTGCAGGCAGGGAAGAACGATTCCCGCTATATCGCCATCGATTGGGAGACGACAACCCTCGACAGCTTCGATGCTGAAACGGGTATGGCCCAGATCACCTTCGCCAGTGACGTGCCTGTGATTGGCGAGTACGACGTGGTGATGTTGCCCGACGAACTGGGCACACTGATGATTCGCGTCATTGAGGAAGTGAAGCAGACTGATGGCAAGACTGTTACGCTGAAGACAACGCAGGGCGACATGGGCAACCTGTTCCGCGACCAGAATTTAACCTTCGAGTTAGGCGGCGACGGAGCGGCTACTGCCAGAGGAACCTCAGGCTCTAAGCCTGTGTTTAGGCCCGAGAAGGTGGAAATCTTCGAGGACGGCAAGTTTGTGGAGGTATACAACTCCCATGCAGCCAATGCCCGCGGTGACCGTGCGCCTGCGACCCAGGATGTGACTCTCGACTACGAAGGCAGCGACATTATGCTGGAGTCGTGGGGTAACCTCACGTTCAAGATCCAGAAGGCCAAACTGGCCATGAAGTTCAAAGGCACCCTGGAATTCTCTTTCGAGAGAAGACCGTGGTACAAGGTGTGGAAGGGCCACACCACCAAGGCCAGCGTCCTGCTGGAAGGGGACTCCGAGGGCGAGACCGTATTGGACATAAGCTGCAGAACCCCGAATGAGATGTCTGGTAAT
>JAEEGK010023094.1_pt1 | contig 13003 bp, 3 predicted proteins | sample 8958771 | NCBI WGS metagenome assembly JAEEGK01 (sample SAMN16246547, study PRJNA631951) | gut metagenome | biome: gut microbiome; feature: rumen; material: SC-attached | host: Bos | place: Iran: Karaj | collected 2018-10 | reverse complement strand
ATTTTTTATATTTAACATTTAATAATCAATATTTGTGTAAGTATAAATAATATAAAATAATTCATCTTCTATAATAATATAAAAAAATAATTTTAATTTTTATTATCTAAATAAAATAAATTATTTATTTTAAATTTTAATTTTTATTATTTTAATAATAATAATTATAATTCATCATTAAGATAAAATAAAAAATATAAATTGTGAGAATAAATAATAAAATTTATACATCCTATTTCTTTAATTTGTTGATATTATTTTTTGTTAAAAAATAAAAGATGCAAATAATTATTCAAATATTGATTATTAAATGTTAAATATAAAAAATTTAAAAAATCAAAAATCATTCTAAAAATCATTTTGGAGAAATCTTTAAAAAAAATATTTAAGAAAATAATTTTTTTATATTATAAAATGAAGTCATATATTATAATATTATTGATAGCTTTAATTTCCTGTTCTAAATTTATTCAAAAACAAAAAAGAATAGGAGATATTAATCTTAAGAGTCAATATTCAATTATTCAAGATGAAATAAATAAAATAATTAATATTTTTTTAATTACTTTCCCAGAGACCATTAAATCATTTATATATGTAGCTGAAAATGCAAATTTTGATAAAATATTAAATGATTTTAAAGAATTAAATAAGAATGCAGACAGTTTTTTAAAAGTAAATCCATATGATAAATTAGTTGAAAGAGAAAAGAAAATACAAAATCAACTTGAAACAATTAGATATAATTCACCTGCAATTATGAATTATATTAAAGAAAATAAATTTCCAGATGACTTAGCAAAAAAAATAAAACAAATGATAGATGAACAAACTCAACCTATTTTTAGTGTTACTTTGCTTTTAAAAAATTTTATATATACTAAAAAAGAGTTATCTGATAAAGAAAAATATGAGGATATTTTAAATAAATTAAAACAAAATACAAAAGAACTTCCAAAGTTAATAAAAACTTTTGGAGAAATTGTAATTCAAGTACGTATAATTGATTATATTACAAAATTATCAAGAAATTTGGATGATGCAATGCCTGAAATTATTAAATATCTTAAAGAAACATTTCCAAAAATTCAAGCAATATTTCATAATAAAAAAAAAATTGAAGAATTTAAACTAAAATTTAAAACATTTTTCATTTTTAAGAATATTGCATCAGTTGAAGATTTTGATATTGTAATTAAAGCTTACCAAATTATTTTTGAAAACCTTTTTAAAGTCTTTAAATTAGAACATTTATATAAATATACATTATTAGGAATTTCAGAATCTATCAACGATTATAATATTTTTATTCATGGAATAAAAGATAGAAAATATTTTTCTGAATATTTTATAAATTTGATAGAAAAAATATTTACAACTTATAATATAAATAATCTTATTATTGACTTTAAAGAAGCATTGAATTCCTTAAGAAAACTTGTAAATAAATTGGAAAAAAAAGAATTATTTGAAGAATTAGGTATAAATAAATTGATGGAAAAATTTAAAGAAAAAGTTGATACAATGAAAGAAGAAAATATTTTAACATTATGTAAAGAGTTTTTAGATTATTTCAAAATGGTTCTTACTAAATATTAAAAAGTTTAAAATTAAGAATTTTTACTTTTTAAATATTTTTTTACTTTATCATAAAAATAATAATATTTTCTATTTATTAATTAAATTATAATTTTATTTTCAAATTTAAAAAATATAAATATATGGAATTTATATTCTCTATTTTATTCTTTTATAATTAAAATTCTATTTAAAATAATATTTACTATTATTTAAATTTTAAATTTTCTAATTTTAAAATTTTTATAATATTACTTTTTTTTATTTATTTTTTATTTATTATTTAAATTATTTAGAAATGGGGATAATAAATAGATTTTATATATAATTTATAAATATATAAATTCATCATTTAAATATATTTTTAATTAATTAAAAAATGTAAAAAATAAATCTATTGAAATTTTTTTTAAAAATTAACTAGTAACAAATATTTTAATATGATCTAATAATCCGTTTAAAATATTTTTTATATTTTCTTCCTTAAAATTAAGAAGATTCTCTTTTAATTTTGGTAAAAATTTTTCTAAATGTAAATCACCATTTTTAAGTTTTACTACAATATTCTTTGATTCATTAAAAGCATTTTTAAAGTCAGAAACAAAATTTTGAACATTATAATAAATGAAAATTTTTTCAACTATTTTTAAAATTTCACTTGTATATGCTTCACCTTTATGATTTTCATGAACAAGAATATTTAAATCATTTATAAATATTTTTATAAAATAATCAATTGGATATTTAATTTTTAACTCGTCAATTATTTTATTCAGAAGATTAGATACTAAAACATCATATGATTCATTTAAAAGATCATAATCTTCAATACTTGTTGAATAATTCGTTTTAAAAAATGTTCTAAAATATTTTCTTAATTCAGCAAATTTCATTTTATTATTTAATGTAGATTTAATTGTTTCAAATACAAATTTAGTAGCATAAATAATATCTGGCATCATTACTTCAATTATATCAAGTTGTGATTTTATATCATTTATTAGTTCTTCATTAATTTGTGGTATTTTTTCTATATCAATTTCATTTCCTAGTTTTTTTATTAATTGAACCAATGCAAATACAAATCCTTCACGAATCTCTGGATTAATAAAATTATCTTTACTTTGTTCAATTGGTATGTATAAAGGATAAAAATAAAAAATTTGTTCATCCCTTTTTGCTATTTTGTTAATATAAAAATCAACATATTCAATAATATCAGAAGGAAAATTAGCTTTTTTCATATAAGCAATTATTTTTTCAGGATTTAATCTAATTCTTACAACTTCTTCATCAAATTTTTTTTCTAATTTAATTAAATCACTAAATTTATGAACTTTAAGGAAATCTTTAGCTATTTTAGAATATTCATTTATATCGTTTGTTATTTTTGATGATTTTGAATTATCAGTTATATATAATGCAATATCAAACAATTGATCAATCAATTCAAAAGCAAAATTTATTCCTTGATTTACAAGTTCTTGAAGAATTGAAAAGGAAGCTTTATCATTTATATCTCTCATTTTTTTTTGTTTAAAAAGGAAATTAGAACAAGAAACTAATGTCAAAATTAATATTATAAGATATGACTTCATTTATTGTATATTTTTTTTTACAGATTAAATATAAATTTCTAAAAATAATTTTAATTTTGTTATAATATTTAATTATTTTGTTAATTTTTATAAATTAATAATATAAAAATATAATTAAATGATTATATGATAGATTAATACTAATTTAAATAGGATAAGTTATTAATATTTAAATAAGTAATATTTATTACTAAAACAAAGTTCATAGTTAATAAATATATAATTTTTAGGTTATAATTTATACAATGATCTAATAATTATGATTATATAAAAAAAAATATTATTTTGTTAAATTCATTAAATATAAATAAAAAAATAAATTCAAAATAAAAAATAATTTTTTTTTATTTATCACCAAATTTTTTTCTTCCTTTATATGTTCCAGGTTTATAATTTTCATTTTCAGAACCATTTATATTAGAATTATAAGGACTTTTTAATAATTCATCTTTTCTTTTATTTCTTTTATATGAACTACTTTTTAAATTATCTTTATTAAAATCAATTTCTTCAGAATTTTTAGTATCAATTTCTCTTTTTTCACTTTCTTTTTTTTGTATTTTAACATAATTTCTTTTATTTGGTGTACTATAATTTTCATTATTACTCATATCCATTTTTTTTCCATTTTCTTTTCCATAAACAAACTTTCTTTGAATAATAGAAGAATATTTAGATTCTTCTTGTTTATTAATATTTTCATTACTCCATGCACCAATATCATTTCCAAATCTTTCAAATTCTTTAATTACACTTACATTCTCATCATCACCAAAAACATCATTTGCCATTTGAATATAACTTAAATGTAAATTTTTATACATTAATTCCATTTTTTTCTTTGCCATTATTCTAGAAAAATAAATAAATTTCCATCTTCTAACAATTTCTCTCATATATCTTTGTTTTGCTATTCCTTTTTCCATAAATGATACTTTCATCATATATAATAATCTATAATATCTTCCTAAACCAATTAATGTTGTCATAATTTGATGAATTGCCCATTTTTTTAATAAATTTCTTAATTTTTTTCTTCCTGGCCCAGCATATAAACTTAATCTATATTTTCTTACTAAAATATCATATAAATCAACTTTATTTTTAATTTGAGTTTTTTTAGAATGATTTTTATATAATTTACAAAATTTATATTTTGAATATGCTTTCATAAAATTATCCCATGACCAAGAATTTCTTATTTTTATTTTTTCTTTTAACCATTCTATTAAATAAGGTGTTAATGTTAAATAAACTTTTTCTTTATCACTTTTAATTGTATGTGCTATTGTTGTTTGTAAATTTGCTCTAAATTGAATTCTTGTTGTTTCTGATTGATTTCCTCCTACTAATCTATTATAATATGTAAATTCTGCATTTTTTAAAAATACTTTTCTAAGTTTTTTAAAGAAATATTCAATATGAGGTATTTTTTTTCTTATTCTTAATTTATTTAATATATCTATCATATTATTTATTACTTTTACACCATAAACTTTATGTAATTTTTTAATAAATATTTCTAAATTTTTACCATCAAGATCATATTTACTTTTTAATATTATTTTACTTAATTTATTAAATTTTGATTTTATTTTTGAATTTTCTTTTAATCTTTTGAAAAAATCTATTGCTCTTGCATAAGGAATATCATGGAATAATTTTTTTATTAATGATACATAATTATATAATCTTACTGCATTTATTTTACTTCTTGTATTAAATATTTCTGCTAATTTATCACAAGCATTATCTCTTTTATTTAATTTATCTACTTTTTCTAACCATCTTTTTATTATTTGAGATAATTTATATAAATTATTTTTTATATTTGAATCTTTAATTACTGATTTTGATTTATTTATTTTATGTCTATATTTTAACATATTTTTAAATTTATCATATCCTATTCTTTTTAATTTATTTTGAATTGCCCTTAAGGCATTTCTTATTTTACCATATTTTTTAATATCAGAAATTAAATTTATTTTTCTTATTTCATTTCCTAATTTAAACCAATTAATTCTTGCTTTACTTATTTTTAATCTATCATGTAAATATTTAGCAACTCTTTTTGCAGATGATTTAATTTTAATATTATTTATTATATTTTTCCATTTATGAATTGCTCTATGTAAAATATTATCATGCTTATTAAATTTTGCAATTAAAATATTTTTTAAATGAGAATTTATTCCTTTATTTCTTTTTTTATTTTTATAAATTCTCCAATTTTTTTGTATAATTTCTGTATTTCTTAAATTTTTTAATTTCATTGCTTTTTCTCTCCAAATTTCTAACCATTTTTTTAATAATCTTAATCTTAATTTATCAGGTATTTTAAATACAATTTTATTTAATTTATCTTTACCAAATTTAAATATTCTATCAAAAATATCTTTTAAAGTATTTTTTCTTTTATTAGAAATATCATTAATAACTTTATTAAATAAATTTCTATTTCTTGAATATTTAATTTGATTAATTGCATGTTTTCTTCCTGGTTTAAAATTATCTAAAATTTTTAATCCATCTTTAATAGTATTCATTTTTGTATAATTTCTTTTTATTGTTATTGTTTTTCTTACTATTCTACAAAATTCTTTAATGATATCTGCATTTTCCATTAATGATAATCTTTTAGAAATTGATTTATATTTATTAAAATATATTCTTAATGGACTTTCATGTGAAAATTTCAATATTTTATTTTTTAAAGTATCATGTTGTTTTTTCATTAATTGATATTTTTTTCTTGCTAAAAATTGTCTTATTTTATTTTGTAAATCTTGAATTGATTTTTTTTCTTTTTTTGTTAAATTTTTTATTTTATCATTCCAATCTGATAATCCTCTTCTTAATGTATTTTTTCTTCTTATTTTTTCTGTTTTATCAATATGACTAGTTAATTTTTTATGAATTAAATTTTTTCTATTATAATTAGTAGTAGTATGTAAAAATTTTGGGAAAACTTTCTTTAAAATAGCCAATCTTAATTTATTAATCTTATGAATTTTCTTTAATTCTTTTGATAATATTTTTTTTATTAATCTATTGAAAAATAGATTTTGTTTTTTTCTAATATATTTTTTAAACTTAGGTATTAAAAATTTCTTAATTATTTCTGAATAATTTACACATTTTAATAAATGAGATTTTAATTGCCATAATCTTAAGTTTACTCTTAATATTTCAATATCAAATAAATTATGTTTTAAGAAAAGTATTAAAATTTTATCTCTTTTGTTTTCTAAAGATAATCTTTTTATTTGTGATGATCTTCTTCTATAAGCAGATTGAAGTTTAATTATTTGTTCTCTTTTCTTTGAATCTTTTTCAATCCATTTATATAAATATTTTTGTAAAATATATAAATTTTGTGAAAAATTGATTTTTCCTAAAAGATAATTTAAATAATTCTTTTTTAAATTATTATTAATATGATCAATTATATTATTAGTAGCATATCTTTTTGTTAAACTAAACATATTTTTAATTCCATTTTTCAAAGGAGCATAAAATTTAATATTAGTTTCTTTTAAAACAGAAATAATATTATCAATATAAAATTTTTTAAAAATAAATTGAATTCTTTTTTTTGATACTTTTGTATTTTTTGAAGATCGTCCTTTATGTCCTCTATATACTCTTTGTATAAGTGATGTTGCTTTAATTAATGATTCCATTTTTGCTCTTTGTCTCCAATCTCTTAATATAATTTTTAATTTTTCATTATTATCTCTTATTAAATTTTTCATTATTTTTCTTAATAAATCAAGACTTTTTGTAGTTTTAATATTTTTTACTTTTTTATGTTTATTTTTTAAGAAATTTTGAATTTTCATAGCAGTTCTATTACTTTTACCCATTGTTTTATCATAGAATTTATGCAAATATTTTAAAAGATTTTTATCTTTAAAACTTTTATTTGATAAATTTAATCCTTTTTCTATTGCTCTTAATAGTAAATTAGTTCTTAAATATTTTAATAATTGATCAAATGGTTTTTTCATAAAAATTTTTTGTAATTTTTCAATCATAATTAAACCATCTTTTTTATTAATACCTGCTCCTTTTTTAATAAAATCAGAAATTAAATGATAAACAATTCTTTTAACAAATTTATTAAAATCATCTTTTCTTACTTTTTTCATTCTTTTATTAACTTTTATTTTTGAAAACATTTTTATAATATCTGCATTTTCATATAATAAAAGTTGTTGAGCTATCATATTCCATCTTAATAAATAATTTAAAATCATTGTATTTTCAAATCTCATTAATTTTTTCATTATATATTTTAATTTATATAATTTTTTTTGATATTTATCATAATTTTTTCTTCCTTTTATTCCTCTTATTCTTGATTGAATTTTTGCAATTGCATTTATTTTTCTCATCATTGGCATTGTATTTTTCCATTTATTTAAATAGTCTTTTAAATTTTTTTGTCTTTTTTTATCATTATTTTTTATTAATTTTAACATAATTTCAGCAAATTTAATCATATTATTTTGATATCTAAATTTTGAAAAAATAATTTGCATAACCATTTTAAATAATAAATCAAAATTAAATGAAACTTCTTCATTTTCTTTATTTATTCTATTTAATTTTCTTCTACAAAATGCTTTTATAATATCTGCATTATCATATACTTCATATAATTGTGTTATTCTTCTCCATTTAATTAAAAATTCTCTTAAACGATTAATATGAAATTTTTCTTCATCTTTATTTAAAAATTTTAAAAGGAGATTTACACCATTTGATGTTCTTTCATTTTTTTTTTGATTCTTTAAACTTTTAAAGAAATTATGTAAAATTTGTGCTTTTTTATTTTTATTTTCTAACATTTTATTAATTGCTTCTATTATTAATTTATAATCTTCAAATTGTCTTTTTCTTATATTATTTAAATATTTATTAAACATTTTATCAAATTTATTATAATTTTTTTTAGAATCTTTTAAATTACTTTTCCATTTCTTTAAAGCTCTTCTAAGTAAAAAGTTAAAAATATTTGGAATTGTTTTATTAATAATATCATTAAGAATATTATTAATTGATGTTTTTTCTTTATTTTTATTTAATTTTTTTAATATATCTTTAAGCAAATCTCTTCTAATTCCTCTTATTAAGAATATTAATCCACCCCTAAAATCATGAACTTTTTGATAATCATGTTTTTTTAAAGGAACTGAATTAATTCTCCATCTTAATAAAGCATTATGTAATAAAGTCATATCATTATTAAATCTTTGTCTATCTTTACTTTTTATTAAATTTCTTAATACTTGATAATTTTTACTTAGATGTTCTTCTTTTTTTAATTTTTTCATCCATTTTCTTAATGCATTTCTTAATATATCTTTATTATTATTATTTGATATTCTTTTGAAAAATATTCCAAAAAGAGAATTAGTATTTGACTTTTTAACATAATGTTTTAATTTATTAAAAATATATTTTTTAATATATCTTTCTAAATATTTTCCTAATAATCCACTATTATCAACTTTTTGAATTTCATTATTTTTTTGATTTCTCCATCTATATAAATAATCTCTTAAAAAATCATTATCTTTTTTATTTCTTATATTTTTTAAAATTTTTAAATAAATTTTTTTTTTACCATCATTTGATTCAATATCTTTAATTCTATCTCTCCATCTTCTCAAATATTTTCTTAAAGGAATTTGATTAATTCTCTTAAGAGGAAATTGAATTAATTTTTTAAAAAATTCATCTTTAGTAGTTTTAATATTTGAATTATCATTTGCAATTTTCCATTTATTAAAATAAGGTCTTAAAAATAAATTTCTTAAAGCAATATGTTTAGCAATTTTAGTATCACCTTTTAAAATTGCATCATAAATTGATTTTCCTCTATCAACATTAATATTAACACTTTCAGTATTTTTCATTAATCTTTTAAATATATTTAAAATTAATCCTCTTAATAAATGTCTTAATCCTAATAAAAAGGGAATATTACTTCCTTTTTTTGAATTATTTTTCCATTTTAAAAGTGCTTTTAATAAAGATAAATTATTTTGATGATCTTTATTTGTTTTAGAAACTTTAAATGCATTTTTTAAAGATTTTTCTCTATCATTCATTAAATTTACAATTTCTTTCCATTTTCTTAAATATTTCCTTAAATTTATTTTTATAATTTTATTCTTTGTTTCAATTGCTTTTGATAAAGATATTCTTCTTTTTTTTTTTATTTTATCAAATTCTACTCCTTGGAATAAAATTGGTCCATTTAAATTTTTATTATGCATTAATAAATGAATTTTTGCTTCTAATATTCTTTGATTTTTATTAGTCATTCCAAATTTACTCTTTTTTAACCATCTTTTTAATGCTCTTCTTAAAATATCTTTTATATTTTTATTCAAAATACGATTTCTAATTGTTTTTATTAATAATGCTGCTGTATTTTTTTTTCCTTTTTTAATTTTAAATGTTGTTGATTGTTTTGAATGCCATTTATTAAATGCTTTACTTAAAAGCAATTTTTTATTATTTGAATCATATTTTAAAATTAGAATTTTTAATAATTTAAATTCTAAGTCATGAATTTTAAGTTTTCTACATTGATCTCTCCATTTATTTAAAAAATATCTTAATAAATGTTCATCTTTATTAAAATAAATTGATAAAATCTTTTTTAATGCATTATCAAAATATTTTTGACCACGTTTATTTTTTAAATTATCAAAAAACATTTTTCCATCTACTTTTTTTATTGAATTTTTTCTAAGAATTTCACTTGCTTTTTCAAAATCTTTATTTTGTTTATATGTTTCTTCATCAGTTTTTATTCCTTTTTTTCTCCAATTATTTAACTTATTTAATAAAATTCTATTTGTCCTTTTTGTTAAAAATAATTTTATTAATTGTCCTATTATTTTATTTTTTAAATCTTTTGAATTAGTTTTTTTAATCCATTCTCTAATATATTTACCTAAAATATCTTTCAAACTTTTATCTTTCAAAGAATAAAAATTTTTTAATATTTTTGAAAATAATTTATCTTTCATATTATCTTTAAATGATTTAAAAGCAAAATTAAAAAATTTTCTTAACATTGCACTTTGCAATGTATCAATTGCTTTAATTAAATTTTTATTTATTCCAATTTTATTTTCTGAAAATTCTTCATTTATTATTTTTTCTTTAACAATAACAATTTCAACAATTTCTTTTTTAACTGATTTTCTATTTAACTTATCAAAAAATTTCCTTTTTTGATTATTATTAATTTTATTAATTGCATTTGTAAATAATTTTTCAAATAATTTCTTTTTATAATCACTAACTCCTTTTCCAAAAGCTTTTTTTCTCCATTTATCAAAATATTTCCTTAAATTTTTTTTTTTAACTTTTAAAGGTATATTCAATAATTTTTTTAATGATTCAATTTTATTTAAATTATCTAAATGTGTTTTTAATTTTGGTTTAATTATTTTTAATGATTGTTTTTTTACAAATTTTTCAACTCCATTAACAATATTTTCAGCTCCATTTTTTTTTTCAATTTCCTCTTTTAAATTATCAGAATTATTTTTTAAATTTTGTAATTTTGTTAAGAAAACCCATTTTGAAAAATAATTATCCAAATCCATTTTTTTATTATCATATTCACTTCTAATATAAATTAAATTTCTTCCTTTTTCACTTTTTCTCTTATATTCTTTAATTAATTCTTTCCATTTATCCCAATAAGGTTTTATTTTTAACATTTTCCAATGTTCATCTTTTAATAAAATATTCTTTAAAGCATTTCTACTTTTTTTTCTATCACCTAATAAAATATCAAAAACATAAGGACGAATATATTTAACTAAAACTTTTTGTATAATTTGACAAAAACTCTGATACATAAAACTTAAATATAATATATCATACATATATTTTCTAACCCATCTTCCTCTCCAAAAAGATTGTATTTTAATTATCATATTTAATCTTTCTTTATAAAGTTCTTTTAATTCTCTCCACCAAGCTTGAATTAATTTTGCAGCTTGTTCTCTATATTTTGGATTAGTATTTAACATTTTATCACCTCCTCTTGCTCTTTGTTTAGCTTTTCTTATTTTAAATTTATTTTTTTCCTTTTTTCTATCTTCTTGTGCTAAATCAACAACTCCTCCTTTTTCAAATCTCATTCTACGATAAATTTTCCTATCTTCTGAATTTAAACCTTTTGATGATATCATTGCTAGTGATACATATAAAAATTTATTTTCTGGAGAACGACTTCTATTTCTAATTGTCATTCTATTATTACGTAATGTACTTCTATTTAATGTTTGTCTATCAAAACTTTTTCTATTGTATTCAATTGAATTTTGTGAATCATAACCTTCTTGTGCATAACTTCTTCTATTTGATAATAAAATATTACTTAATCTATTCATTTTCTGTAATACACGATATCTTCCATTAAAAACATCATCACTTGCTCCAGGAAGAATAACTTGTTTTTCATTAATTAAAGACCCTTCTTTAGTTTTTCTAGGATCATAAACTTGAGTAAATCTCTTTACAATTTTTTTAACATCTCCCATAGTCATATGATTATAATATGTATTAGAAGAATATTTCATATTATCTTTAGGATCCATTAAATTATCTCTACTAATAGTAGGTTTAGAATTAAGCATATCATTACCATCAGCAAATTTAATTTTATCACTATTCCTTTCATTAGGACTAGCTTCCTCAACATTATTAGGAGAAATTTTACTCATACTTGTATCCCTACCTTGTGATCCCATAATATAAACACCATCCTTACTAGTATTTTGATAAATTGGACTTTGTCTAAATTGTCCTCCCATAGTAGTAATTACAATATTAGAATCATTACCAACTTGATATGAATTACTCTCATTATTATAAGGAATTTGTCCCTCAGGTGAATTTTCTGGTAAATTTGTAAATGTTTGATAAACTGCTCCTTTTGGACTTTTTCTAGCATTAAGTGTTCTTATATTATATTCTGCTTGTTCCTTTGAGTCACCAATATTTATTGTCTTTGGAGAATTTTCTCTATTACGACCAGGAACTACTATCGATGGAATTGAGGAATCATTTGGAAATTGATATATATCTGGACGGTCTTTTATATCTTTTCTTACTGCTGATACTATACTTCGAGACATTTGCTCTGGGGAACGATTCGTTTGGGTTTGACGACCTGCTGTTATTGGTGACATCATGTGATTTATTCCTGGTTCCATATAGATCATTTCACCGTAACCTGATTCTGTTGTATTTTCTTGAGCTTTTGCATGTTGTTCTTGTTTTTCGTTTTTTGAACGATGGTAATTCATTTTTTTTTAAGAATGATTTTTTTATTTTAATATATTATTTTTTTTTGGATTTATAGATTTATTTATTTCATTTAAGAATTTTATTTTTGGGTTTTTTAGAGATTTTTGTTTTAAATTATTTTTTTAACTTTTTTTTGTTTTTAGGTTGAAGTTGGGTTTTAGTTTTTTTTAGTTTTATGTTTTATGATAAGAGAAGTTGAGAGATTCAGAAATTTAAATTTTTGAATTTTTTTTATTTGAATAAATTTGATTATTATTTTTAAATAAATTTTAAATATTAAAATAATATTTGAATCTTTATATATCTAATATAAATTTGATATAGAAATGTTTTATTATAATATTATATTATTTAAAAAACAAATGAAAAAAGTTTTTTAAAAATCATATTTAAAATAGCAAAAAAAAAAAAAAACAAAATAAAAAAAAAATAAAATAATAAAACAATTAAAAAAAAAAAAAAAAAAATAAATAAAA
>JAEEGK010023092.1_pt1 | contig 13004 bp, 11 predicted proteins | sample 8958771 | NCBI WGS metagenome assembly JAEEGK01 (sample SAMN16246547, study PRJNA631951) | gut metagenome | biome: gut microbiome; feature: rumen; material: SC-attached | host: Bos | place: Iran: Karaj | collected 2018-10 | reverse complement strand
CATTAATATCGATTCTATCGTATTTTTTAACTAAACTAGTTGCATAACCAGCTTCGTTTAAATTACCTGTGGCATTCAAAAGTTTTCCTTCACTTAATTTATGTTGCATATTTCTTCACCTTTTTTGGTAAAAGTATTATATCACTCATACACGAAATAAAAAGAAAATCTCATCATTTTGATACGATTTTCCTAAGTATTTTAGTTATTTATTGTTTCTTAAGTTTAAGGTACTTAAAGAAGAAAATAAGTGAAAATGCGATATGATAACCAATAACAATGAACCAAATTGTAACAATCCAATAAGAGACTTGTGACTCGTCAATCATAAAGCCTAAAGACATTAAAACTGTTAAAAGAGCAAATGTCACAATCGCAAACGCAAGTGATAAACTACGGTGTTTTTGATCATCTTTTATCATAGATAAAGCGACAAATGATAAGACACCATAAGCAATGTTTGCGGTATAAATAAGGCCACTTAAAGAGTAGTTCATGTTATACATAAATCCTGGAGGATTGTGCATCGTGGCAAAGGCATACATTTTATAAGCATAATCGCCTTCTACAACAAATACTCCAAGGAATTTTAATAAAACTATTCCAAGGTTAACCCCAAAAATAATTGGAGTAGCGATGAATAAGAACTTATTGAACTTAGCTCTATCTTTAAACATAGTTTTATCCTTTACTTACTTTTTGGTCGAGCTGTCTTAGAAATCTTTCTATAAAGAAAGATGTCTTTTCTAAGTAAGATATGGAAGGAACCTTCTCTTACATATGGAGATGCTCCATATTGGAACTTAACGTTCTTGTTTTTCTTTCTCATTGCAAGAAGAATAACGGTTGAAACAATTGCGCCCATGATAATACCGGCAAATAAACCTGGAATTAAATAGTCCATAAGGGCACCAATACCAAAGACTGCTCCGCCAATAACAAGGAAGAAAATAAACCAAAACATTGTGAACTTAAGTGGTGAAACTGGTAAATCACCAGCTACTTTACCGGTCTGTCCGTTGACAGCAAATCGATATGATTTATCTCTCCATTTTGAGTTTAATATCCATACTGGATATAAAGCATAAACTGTCTTGGTATTACTCAATTGAATATTCGAGTCATCAAGACAAACATTTTCATATCCATGAATATCGCTTCTAAATGCTTGGACTGTTCCGTCTCTAAATCTTTCAGTTGCACGGTTAAATGTTACATCTTTATCAACATCATAACGATCAGCAGCATAACCTGCTAAATAACCAGCGTTAAATTCAACTGCTTCTTCAAAGTTATATGGTTCAATGGATTCCATTAATTTGTCTTCCATTTTTTGTGAACCATCTACTGGAACATGATCAAATGCAATTTCTCCACCACGAACAAGTGAATAATATTTAACTTCTTTGTAGTCGTAGTTTGCATCAGACCAGCGTCTTGATATTTCGCCTTTAAATCTAACTTTGCCTTCGACGTCGGCGTCGAATAGCCAAAATGGAACATATAGAGGTTTTACCTCTTCCACGACGTTGTCGCGGGAGAAGGTTCTCGGTAATAACGGTTTTTTCTTAAAGAAACCTTTTAAACAAGAAAGAACATTTTCTTTGTCATTTTTAAATGGAATGACAAGGTTTGGCTTAAGATCGCCAGAAAGTTGTTTAGACACTAAAAGATTGTTACCGCAGTACGGACATGAAGTAGAAGTTGTGGTTTCATCAACAATGATTTCACCACCACAAGACTGACAGGAATAAATCTTCATTCCTTTCATTTCTTGGTTGGTATAAGCCTGGACAGTTGATTCGTCCCAAGCAGTATCTTCTTCTTTGTCGCTTGCTAAATCATCTGTATATGCTTTTAGATCATCTACAGAAAAATGCGAATCACAATATGGACAAACAATGTCTTGGCTATGAGAGTCAAATTGTAAAGTACCACCACAGCAAGGGCATTCTAATTCTTTATTTGGCATAAAAATATATTATTTGATTTCGTCGGCTTCATTAATTGGATCACCACATTCTGGGCAGAATTTTGGTAATTTTTCACCAGGTTTTGAAGTCCAACCACATTTATCACATTTATAACCTTTTGCTTCTTCAGGTTTTTTTGTGCCACATTCTGGACAGAATTTGCCAGTTACTTGAGCACCACATTTTGGACAGGTCCAACCTGCTGCTTCTTCTGGTTTTTTAGTGCCACATTCTGGACAGAATTTGCCAGTGACTTTTGCACCACACTTTGGGCAAGTCCAGGTTCCTTGTGGTTCAGGTTTCTTTTCGCCACATTCTGGGCAGAATTTACCTGTAGCATGAGCACCACATTTTGGACAAGTCCAACCGCCTTGTGCTTGTTGTTGAGTTTGTTGTGCTGCTCTTTCTTTTTGTTGTTGTTCATCCATTTGGTAAAAACCTTGTGCATTCATTCCACCAGCTTGGGTTGCCATATGTAAACCATAGAAACCCATGGCTGCGCCGTTGGCGTTACTAGCAGCGTTTTTCATAGCTTCTGCTTGTGCTTCAACTAAAGTTGCACCTGCCATAGCAGCATTTCTTGCATAGACATTCTTTCTTTGAAGTTCTTTGATTAAGTCTTCATCTTCTTTTGGAAGAGTTACACTACCTAGCGCGATAGAAACAACGTCAATACCACGTAATGAACCCCATTTTTCATCTAATACTTCATTTAAAGCATTTTCTAAATCTGTTAAATGGGTCATTATTTGATTTGGTCTAATTTGAAGTTCGCTTAAACGACCAAATGCTGGTTGTAAAGCTGAAATAAATTCAGTCTTTAATTGGCCATCTAATTGGCTTCTTGTATATGCTTGAGTAACATTGCCACAAACATTTTGATAGAAAAGAATTGGGTTAGTAATCTTGTAAGAGAATGCACCGTTACAGCGAACAGAAACATCAACATCTAAACCAACATTATTATCAACAATTCTAAATGGAACAGGATTTGGTGTACCAAACTTATTATCCACTAATTCTTTGGTGTTGAAATAATAGACTCTTTGATCACTTCCGGTGTCACCACCAAAAGTGAAACGTCTTCCAATTGTCTTAAATAAGCCAATTACTCTTTCGCCAAATGAACCGGCGAAAATGGAAGATTCTGTCTTTGAATCGAATTTATATGCGCCTGGTTCGGCTGCAAATTCAACGACTTTACCTTGATCAACGATAATCATACATTGTCCATCTGCAACAACGACGATTGAACCGTTAGAAATAATATTTTCACTACCTTTTGTATTTGATGATCTTCTAGCGTTTACTCTTTTTTGACCTTTTTCGACTAAAACATCAACTGGTAAAGCTTCGCAATAGAAATATTCCTTCCATTGGTCAGCAAATGTGGAGCTAACTGCTCCTGAGAAAGCTTTAATTAAGCCCATGATCTATGCCTCCATAAATATCACTTTTAGTGTAATACGCGTAATATGTTTTTTCAATCTTTTTAGATATATCTAAGAAAAATAAAAAAAGCGCCCACACCTGAACGCTTTACTTACTCACCTGGCGGAGAGATGGGGATTCGAACCCCAGGTAGGGAAGCCCTACAACGGTTTTCAAGACCGCCGCTTTCGACCGCTCAGCCATCTCTCCTTTTTTGGTGGACCCGGTAGATCCTGACACTACAACCAGTCGGTTATGAGCCGAATGCTCTTCCTTTGAGCTACGGGTCCGGGCACGAGCAATAGAATAGCACAATTCCTAACAATATGTTAGTAATTTTTAAATATTTTTAGATAATTTAGATATTAGCTTTTTGTCTAAATTTGTTAATCAAATCTTTAATTGCGTCTTTTAAAGTCTTAAGGATAATTTTAAGAGCTTTTTTTGCTTTAGACAAAACTGAAGATGAACTTGAAGAACTGCTTGAAGAAGATTCTTGAGCGGATTCTTGTTGTGCTGGAGCAGATGATTCATCATTTGCTGCTGGAGTTTCTTCTGAGTTTGATGTTGGTTCTTCTTCGCCCTCTGCTAATACAATTTCAGCTGGTTGATGTGGTTTAGCAAATGAAAGAGCTGTACCAATGCTTAATGCCATACCTAAAGCTAAGAAAGCACCTAATAAACCTGTAAGTTTTCTATTTTTCATTGAGTTGTCCTCCTTAAAACTATAAAAGTTTTTACTCTTAAATATTATATAAACATAACGTTTTTATTAAAAGCGTTATTTAAAATTATCAAATCTTATTCACAATTCCAGAAAAAACTGGGAGATTGTTATGATCAGAAATAACATAGAAGAAAGATCTATCAACAACGAACTCTTCAAATACATCCTCATAGCCATCTAATGGCCCTGCTTCACCTTTCATATTAATTGCAGTATAAGCAGCACCTTCAATGCCCTTTTTATCAACCTTTAGCTTTGCTACATGTTGAATTTCATCACAATAAACAAATTCATCTAAGAAACCAGAAAAGTCACATGCAGAAGTAAACAAATCATTCACTCCCATTTTCTTCAAAATGTCTTTTGCGTCTATCTTGGTTTCTGCTTCAAATCCTGGAAAATATGTTTTAGTGTGGTACATAATTTTATTTTCTTCATCAACACCAACATATTTTTGATTATTAACATTTGAAATAACTTCAGGAGTAATTAAGTCTTCAAGATTAACACCGTCATTTGGCACGATGAATTTGATTCTATCGCCACGTTCTGTTTCGGCAAAAAATGATGAATAATTCTCTCCTTTATAAGTTCTCCCTACCTCATATTCACTCATAAAAAGATTAATATTTTTAGTTGAACCATCTCTGTTAGTAAACGTAAATTTTTCATCAGAAGTAGCAAGGTCATCAGAGTATTTATTCCATAAAGATTTTAAATACAAAGTATTTAAAATAGTAAACCTAGTTAATGTATCAAAATCAAAATTTGGAGCAATTAAACCATTAGTTTTTTCTTCAACAAATTTTGACATTTGTCTATTTGCTTTTTTATTTTGATTCTTAAAATCGACGCTTAATGAATAACAATAAAAATACTCAGCGATTTTCTCAAGTACGCTTTCGTTAAATTTGATATTTTTATCAAGCCAAATCGAGTTGGTTAATTCTTCTTTTTTGACTACCTTATTGTCACTTCCGATTGAAGATGTGTAATTCGAATCTGAATAAAGATTTGCAAATTCGTTTTGAAGTAAAGAATCGGTAGTTTTTAGAGTTGATAAAAGTTCTTGCTTTGTATTTCCTCTACTGCATCCAGAAGCCACAACTAATGCCGAAAACATTGAAAGAGGAGAAACAACATTATTTGCTTTTTTATCATCTAATTCTTTTGAACTTTCAACTGAAAAATTTGCGGAAAAATCCCTAACATTTTGAGCTAATTCATCAAAATTCGCCGTTTTTTTAATAGAATTTCTAAAAGCAACCGGTTCCTTTAAAACCTTAGCTTTTGGAGTAAAAAGATTTACAATACTGCAACTTGAACAAAGGAAAATTGAAGTTAATAAATATAGTTTTTTATTCTTCATCTTGTCGTTTCCTAATGCGCTCAGCGACAGATTCTTTAACTTCGACTTCTTCTACATCACCAATAATTGGAGAAAAAAGTTTGCCTGAAGTATTTGGATGCTCTTTTGCGTCCATAATCATTGCATTCTTAAGTAAAGTCCACTTTGATTGGAATATTTCCATGCAAATTTCTGTCAAAACTTTAAGAATAAACATTATCAAAGATAATGTTGCTAAAACAATTGAAATAGGTTTAATTTCATGAATAGTTGCACTGTAAATTGCATAAAGTGAGCTTATTAAAGCAGCGGCATTTAATGCAATTCTTGTCCATGCATAAATAATTCTTAACTTACGAGAAGGATCTGGTTTTTGTTTTAATTTAAAAATTGCATCTAATAAGGCATAAATCAAAAGAACCCCTAAAAGTATGCAATTAATTATTAAATTTCCAATTCCAACAACAATGCTATAAATGATTGTCGCAAAAGAAAAACCCAGGAAAATCCACTTTAAAATAAGAATATAGCGCTTAAAATCTTCAATAATTAGTTGAAGTGCTGTCTTTGTATTAGCGGTTCTATCCTTAACAAATTTTCCTGCAATTCTTCCAAATAATCCCATACGCTTATTATATAACAAAAAAATAAAAAGACATCTTTTTCGGATGTCTTGATTACTTTTAAATGGTAGCTGAGGGCAGATTTGAACTGTCGATCTTGGAGGTATGAGCTCCCTGCTCTAACCAGCTGAGCTACTCAGCCATAATTTCAAACGTTCTGGTGGATCTGAAGAGGATCGAACTCTCTACCTCCTGAATGCAAATCAGGCGCTCTCCCAGATGAGCTACAGACCCACAACGAACATTTTGATGCGGTACGCTATCGCATACCGGGTATTTATTATACTAAGAGCGCCTGATTTTAACAAGAAAAATTAATAAATTTTACTTATCGATATGCGCTTTGTACTTTTTAATAGGTAAGTATTTAAATACTTGTTTTTGATATTCAGGATATTCTGGATACTTTTTAACAGAAATTCCTTCCGCCATTCTAGAACTTCCAACAAAAATTAAGATTAAAAGCATTACACCTGCAATTGTCCAGTTGAATACACCAAAGTGAGCAGCACCACCACTAATTGCAAATAAATATAAACCAACCCAAATTAATTGTTCACCAATATAGTTTGGATGTCTTGAACGAGCCCATAAACCTGTGACGTTAAAACCTCTATTGTATGGTTCAGGAAGATCTTCAAGTTTCATTCCTTGATTAAGATATTCATATTTCTTTACTTGGAAATTATTTTGTTGTCCATCTGCAATCACTTCATAAAGAAGTGCACCAAACATTAAAACTCCTGCGATAATATCTAAAGCATTCAATGGAGCATTAGAATTCATAATTGCTAAAGCAGGTAAAGTAATTCCTAAAACAACAACATTTTGCCAAATACTAATAAAACCAAAATCAAAGATTCCCCAAACAAGCTTATTATTAAATGGCTTTTGACCACGAAGATAAACCCAACGGTAATCTTCTTCGCCAGTCCAGAATTTGATTGAATATGCGCCTTTTTTCGCGAAATTATAGGTAAGTCTCACTCCCCATAAAGTCACAATTACAGCGATAATGATTAATCTCCATTTGAAACCACCTAAAGCTGCAATAACCCAAACATATGCGATTGGAAGCACACTCCAGAGTTTGTCCATTTGTGAATTATTGCGACTAATTTCTCCAACAATAAAGCAATAAGCAATGCTTGATACACAGATGATACATAAAATGCTTAATGTTTTTCTTTGAATTTCGTCTAAATAAATGCCTTTAACAAATCCTAAAACAATACAGGCAATAGCTAAAGACACAGATAAAACGACTGGAAGAATTTTTTTCATAGTTTTGTCCTCAAAATACTGTTTAATCATACACTTTTATAAAAAATTAGCAAATAAGAGTTGTATATAATTGCCTTACCAATAAAATCTAACTTGTTAGATGAACTAGTGCGTGGTATAATCTAACGCGCTGGTTCCTTAGCCAAGTGGTAAGGCAATTGACTGCAACTCAATGAGCGTCGGTTCAACTCTGACAGGAACCTCCAGCTAAACTAAAAAAGCGCTTGATATTCTTTGACTAAATGATAAGATAATTGAGCGCTTCAAACATAACGCGCCTGTAGCTCAACTGGATAGAGTACCAGACTACGAATCTGGGGGTTGCATGTTCGATTCATGTCAGGCGCGCCATTCATCTACTATCAACCCAACCAGTTCGTAGTAAAAAATAATTCGGGGCATAGCGTAGCTTGGTATCGCGTCTCATTTGGGATGAGAAGGTCGCAGGTTCAAATCCTGTTGCCCCGACCATTGAAAAAATATAACACCGTTTGCGCGGTGTTTTTTCATGTTCGAGGCAACAATAAAAAGGATTTGACCGCATCCTTCTTTTAGCACTTCAAAAAGTTGCCATTAACAAACTCGAAAAAAATTAAATATAAAAATATTTAAAAAATTCAAAAAAACATAAAAGCCATTTTTAACTGGATACATATATTGGAGGGAAATAATTTTTGCCTTCAGAAAGGAGGTAATACCCATGAGCCTTAATGAGGGCTTAATGAATGAAGATCAGATCATTCGTGCCATCGATGGAAAAACTTATTATGAGCTTAATGCTAATCTCCAGCATCTTATTTATTTCACTTTACCTAGATTAGATAGAAATAAGAAAATTAATTGTTTTCATGCTGAAGAGTATACAAAGCCAGATATTTGTATCAATCAAGATGATATGTCCACGTATATTTCTATTAAGCATGGCAGCGCAGAAGGCGTCCATGAAGAAAGGTTAGACAGTTTTGTTGAATTTCTAAAAGAAAATGGAATTGATGATTACACGATTGAAAGTTACTTGCTCTATCATTTTGGTGACGGTACCACCGACGGAACCGGAACTGAAAGATTAGGTTATTTCAATGTTTTTGTAACTTACCATGAAAGAATCGTTAAAATGAACGAAAAATTTAATGAATCTCATGAGTTTGTGAAAAAATTTGCAGATCGTGCACTATTTCAAGGCGTTAATCCATTAGCAACTCCAGCAGACATTATCTACCACGGCGACGAAGATTTTGGTTCATTCATAAGCAAAAATCAAATTATGCGTCACATAGAATTAAGAAAATGGGATTATATGACTTCTGTAGTTCATATTGGTCCATTTATCTTAAGACCTAAAGCAAGATATCCAGGCCGAGAAATAAAAAACGATGACTATCGTAGAAGAGTCACCGTTAGTTACTCAAAGCTAGTGAGTGATATTATGTATATCTTTAAAAGATATAAGTTTTAGGAACGGCGTTCCTTTTTGAAGCGTTTGCGGTTTACTTTATGTGCAATAAGGTATGCCGCGAACGCGACGCCAGCAACCACTTCCACTGCAAGAACAATAATTCCCCAAAGTGGAAGCGCGTTTGTACGAACTTGTTCCCACATATCAAGAAGTCTTGCGTTTCCTTCAGAACCAAAATCGTTCATGATTGCTAGACGATCACGAATTTCGTCTGATGGATATTGAGCAGTAAGTTGTCTTCCGATATATTCTTGGCTTGCCATTAATACGGCAGCATTTTTAGACTCGTAATCTTCTGATAATGAACCACCAAAGAAATATGATAAGTCATAAAATGAATAATCTTCGCCTTCAACCCAATTTGGATCAATTTCTCCACCGACTTCACCACGAATATCATAACAACTATACATGTAATCAAGCATGGCATCACCAGCAACACCTGGGGTATAACCAACACAATAGCAATTTTGTGCTGCGTTTTCTGGTTGCGACATGAATTTAATAAATTCTTGGGCTAAATCTTTATGAAGATCTTCGCTCTTTGGCATACAGAATCCATCAAACCAAACGTTAGATGCACCTTTTTGTTCTTTAATTAAGTTGCCGTCTTCGTCTTCGCCGAAGTACATAGTAGGAATTGAATAATAAAGTGTTAAATCAAATTCTTCAGCTTCAGTAATAGCCCAAGTAGCATCACCACTCCAGCACATATTTGCACCGATTTTTTGAGTCGTCATATCAGTTTTACCTGAGTCACATTCGAAACCAAAAGCATTTTCTTTTAAATCCATCATGTCCAATTTAACTTGGGCCATGGTTTCAACATCGCTTCTATTAAACAATTTAGTTAATTCATCGTTATCAGAGACCTTGCGAATTTCATCTCTATATCTGTGGATTAATGAAACAGCATAAGTATCTCTAACTGAATCTTTGATCGAGAATGATCCCTTTAGTTCTTCTCCATACAAAGAGTCCCAATCAGAGAACAATTCGTGAACATGTTCTTCTTCTAATTCTGAATAATATTCAGGATTATACATGACACCAACTGTACCCCACATATATGGAATAGAGTAGTTATAAATTGATTCTTCGCCCGCTTTGATTTTTTCAAAGTTTCCTTTTAGATAAGGAGAAATATTTTCCCAAAGTTCATCAATCTTATCGTCATCGAATTTTTCGAGCATGTCATTTGATAATAATTTTTGAACCATGTAATCAGATGGCACAATAACATCATATGTTGTTTTGCCAGTTTGAAGTTCGTTAAACATAGTTTCGTTTGTATCAAATGTGTCATAAACAACTTCAATTTCTTCGCCATCATGGGTGTCAGCCCAGTAGGCAATAAATTGATCAACCATATCCATTTGATAATCATACTTATCGGCAGCGTATTCCTCGTCACCGTCTTCATATTCATAAATATAGTCTTCACAGTTAAGAATTCTTAAAACTTTTGTTTCTTCTTTGTTGTCGCAGCCAGATAATGCGAAAACGCTAGCTAAAGAAATAGGTAAAAGCATCAATAATTTGTTCTTTTTCATAATTATCTACCCTTCCTTTCTTTAGCTTTCTTTGCGTCGTTAGCTTTCTTAACGCTAACAAGAATAGCAATTGCTAAAACAACTACAAAGATAATTAAGGTTAATGGTCTCATTTCAGGTGGAATTGCACCTTTCTTGAGCTTAGCCTGAATAAGTGTTGATAAAGTCTCAATTGACTTACTTCCAGAAAGTAATCCTGGACCTCTTGTGAACGCTGTGACGATAAAATCGTCAAGTGAGAGAGTAATTGAGAGTAAGAATCCAGATAAAACACCTGGCATAATTTGCGGAACCACCACTTTAAATAAAGCTTGTCTTGGAGCACAACCTAAGTCTAAAGCTGCCTCATAAAGATGTGGATCCATTTGAATTAATTTTGGTTTAACTGATAAATAAACAAATGGTAAACCAAGGACAACGTGTCCAACAAGGAGTGTCCAGAAGTTAAATTCAATACCAATCACTTTTAGTGATACAAACATAACAACTAAAGATAACGCCATAACAATTTCTGGATTAGAAACAGGAATTTGGGTTGCAACTTCAATTGCTTTTTGTGTCTTCTTTCCTGAATAGAAAGCACCAATAGCGCCTAAAGTACCTAGAATAGTCGCTACTAAAGCGGACACAATTGCAATAATAAGTGTGTTCCCAAGCGCTGTCCAAATTTCTCCAGCAATCTTGGCTTCTGGATCAAATAAGTTCTTCCATAAATCAAACCCAAACTCATAACCATCACCGATTGATGTTCTAACTGAGAATGAGTAAACAATAAGTACCAAAATTGGTAAGTACATCAAAAGAAGAACGAAATAAATATAGGATTTTGCGAGAATTTTCTTTACCATAAGCCACCTCGCACTTCTTCTGATTTTCTACCATTTGTGTTCCACATGGTAAGTAAAACAAGAATTAATAATAAGAACGCTGTAAAGGAACCATTGTTCCATTGAGAGTTAGCAAAGCTCAAATAAATTGAATTACCAATTAATGTAATATTTCCTTCGGAAAGGGCATCTGAAATAACATATGAACTCATGACTGGCATAAGTGTCATTGTAATTGCAGAAATAATTCCAGGAAGTGATTGAGGAATTACGTTTGATATAAAAACTCTTACTGGAGATGCACCTAAATCAGCAGCGGCTTCCATTTGGCTTCTATCTAATTTCAACATTGTTGAATAAAGTGGAAGAATAACAAATGGTAAGTAGTTATAAACCATACCAATTAAAGTAGCTAAGTATGGATGTGCACCACCAGTAATTCCGATAGCAAACAAGATATCTCTTGTCGCGGCTGTTCTTAAAACGAAGTTAATCCACATTGGCATGACAAATAACAAAACTAAAACATATTTTGTGTTGTACTTCTTATTTGCAAGTAAATATGAAATTGGATATCCAATTAATAAACACAAAATTGTATTAAGTGTTGAAAATAAAAGTGATTGAACTAAAACGTTTAATTTGTTGTTTGTTGTGAAAAATTCCACAAAAGCATCCCAAGTAAAACGTCCACTTCCATCTGTAAATGCATAAAATACAATAAAGAAGATTGGAACAACAACAAATAAAACTAAGAAGAGCCAATAAGGGATGCAAAGATATTTTCTTTGAAATCTAAATTTCATAGACACTTACCTCTTTTTTGAGTCGAAGTTTAATGTCTTCTTTCTTTACTTTAAGTCCAACTTTATCATCTAAGTTATACGAATATTGTGAATCTAAAACGAAATCTTCTTCGTTTTCGGTTCTAACAATGTATCTGTAGTGATCGCCAACATAAATTGAGTCAACAATTGAGCCAACAATTTGAGCTTCTTCACTTTCAATATCATCAATAATATCAATTTTATCTTTTGCAATTTCAGCAACAACATCAGCATCTTTTAAGTCATATTTATGAGCTTTATCAGCGCTAATTAAGTAACCTTCTTCATCAAGAGTTGATCCTGCTAAAAGTTGAGTTACATCACAATCAAATGGAGTGTCATCAATCATGACATGGTTATTTTTATCAATCCAAGCATCTGTATAAATATTAACTAAGAAGTCCTTCTTCATAATGTGGATGCCATCTGGTTCAATATCAAGACCAACTTTGGAACCAACTTCATAATCTTTTGTTGATTTTAAAAGTAATTCGTTTTTACCAATCATAATGACATATTGATAATTGACACCCTTAAAAATCTTGTTATCAATGACGCCTTGAATCATTCCACCCTTATCAGAAATAATGACATCTTCAGGTCTTACGACAACGTCAACTTTCTCATTGAGTTGGAATTCATCTTCACAATCAAAATTATGATCTAAGAATCTAACCTTCTTATCTCCAACAATTGTTCCATTATAAATATTTGATTCGCCAATAAAGTCAGCAACGAAAGCGTTCTTTGGTTCATCATAGATCTTCTTTGGTGTGCCAATTTGTTGAATAACACCATCTTTCATAACAACGATGGTATCTGACATTGTTAAAGCTTCTTCTTGATCGTGAGTAACATAAATGAAAGTAATACCTAAAGTCTTGTGCATTTCTTTAAGTTCAATTTGCATCTCTTTTCTCATTTTCAAGTCAAGAGCACCAAGCGGTTCATCTAA
>JAEEGK010023091.1_pt1 | contig 13004 bp, 6 predicted proteins | sample 8958771 | NCBI WGS metagenome assembly JAEEGK01 (sample SAMN16246547, study PRJNA631951) | gut metagenome | biome: gut microbiome; feature: rumen; material: SC-attached | host: Bos | place: Iran: Karaj | collected 2018-10 | reverse complement strand
AGATAAGGATTCATGCCTTTCTTATCCACAAAATACGTCGGCAGATAACCACCACCGATCGAGAGGATGGTCACGATGGCATAGAGTGTGAAGATCAGCGCGATACCCATTGCAGAGTCAGAAGTGTAGCCATACTGATCGCTGAAATAGGCAGGCGCCCAGAACAGGAAGAACCACCACACACCGTCGGTCATAAACTTACCCACGAGGAACGACCAGGTCTGCTTGTATTTGAAACATTCGAGGAACGGAATGGTCTTCTCTTCCTTCACCGTCTCACGGTCCTGCACCTCGGCGAGATCGTTGTCCTGCTCGATGTAGTTCAACTCAGCCTGGTTCACACGCTTGTTTTGACGGGGCTTCTCATAGAGCCACATCCACAGCCCCATCCAAATAAAGCCGAGGCAACCGATGATGATGAACGCCATCTCCCAACCCCAAGCACGGGCCAGCAGGGGAATGGTGGCAGGAGCTGCCAGTGCACCCACAGAGGCGCCACTATTGAAGATCGAGGTAGAGAAGGCACGGTCCTTTTTCGGGAAGTACTCGGCAGTGGCCTTGATGGCAGCAGGGAAGTTACCGGCCTCACCGACAGCCAGGATCAGACGACAGCTCAGGAAGAGCCAAACGGAGATCGTAGCGATGGCGACGGCGGCATCACCCGTCAACTGACCCAACTGAGCCACAGAATCGTAGCCCTCGACGGTCATGGCCACCCAGCCACAGCCGGCATGCAGCACTGCACCGAGAGACCATACGAAGATGGCGATGAGATAACCCTTCTTCGTGCCCATCCAGTCGACGAACTTACCGGCGAAGAGGTTCGCGATGGCATAAAACAGGGAGAACATACCGGTAATCGTACCGTAGTCACCGTCGGTCCAGTGGAACTCCGGGGCGATGAAGTCCTTCCAGGTTAGTGACAAGACCTGACGGTCCATATAGTTAATCGTCGTTGCCAAAAACAGCAGCGCACAGATGACCCAACGGAAGTTGGACATCTTGGTTGTTTGTACAGGAGCCATATTTTTTACCTTTTTACTTTTTTACCTTTTTACCTTTACCTGATGTCGATGACGGGGATGTTGTCCTTATCATTATAGTAGAGGTTCTCACCTGCCATACCCCAGATGAAGGTATAGTAGTAGGTGCCTGCAGCAGCATGCATCGACCACTCGGGCGACATGATGGCCTGTTCGTTGTGCAGCCATACGTTACGGCTCTCCTGCGGCTGGCCCATCACATGGGAGATGGTCTGGCCATCAGGCAGGTTGAAGTAATAGTAAGCCTCGATGCGACGGCCATGGGTGTGAGGCGGCATCGTGTTCCACACAGCACCGGGATTGAGCTGTGTCAGACCGAGCTGCAGCTGACAGGGGCCCTCCTCCAGCACATCATTCACGATGAGCTTATAGACGGTGCGGTTGTTGGCTTCCTCGACGGTTCCCACAGGTCCCCAGACAGCAGCCTTCAACGAACCCTTACGTCCGTCGAGGGTGATCCACTGCGTCTTGTAATGCTGATGGGCAGTGGCAGAGTTCAGGTAGAACTTGGCGGGATTCTTCGGATCCTTCGAACGGAACTGCACCTGCTTGTTCACATCCTGGTCCTTGCCGATATGACCACGACCGACATAGAGGGCCTCCTTCGGTGAGAGGGCGTACTCCTTACCGTCGACGATGACCACACCGTCGCCCAAGCCACAGTTCACGATACCGATCTCGCGATTGTACAGGAAATACTTCTCCTTGATGGTGTTGTCCACATCCAGACCTAACTCCCAGAAGTTCTCCAGTGTCAGCGTGGTGTTCACGGGCATTGCACCACCGAAGATGAAACGGTCGTAATGGGAGTAAGTGAGCAGGATGGAGTCCGGTGCCATCACCTTCTCCATGACAAAGCGCTCACGGAGCAACTTCGTGTCGTAGTGCTTCACGTCTTCAGGATGGCAGGCCGTCTGGAACTTCACGTGCTGTGCCCCAACGAACCTGTCGGCTTCCTGTGCCTTCGCTCCAGAAAGCAAGAGGGCCATCGCCCCCATAATCGTCAGAATTGTTTTCTTCATTTTATCAATCGTTTAAAATCATCTCTGTGTTTCAATTATCAATCTGCTTTTTTCTCATCGGCGACGATGCGGCAGCGATTCCAAAGAACCATGCCGATGGTGATGAGTGTCAGCACCCCGGCACCAATCCATTTCAAATAAGCCACGAATTTATAGATCACCCAGCCGAAGAGCGACGAGGCGAAATCGAGGGCACCGGCCTGGAATCCCTCGGGAATCTTCGCGGCAGGATCCTGCGTCTGGGCATACACCGTCTGGGCAGCCTGCGTAAAGGCAGGAGCCATGTCTGTGACAAACCACAGGCCGATGCCTACGGCAACGATGCCGACAATCAGCGTCTTCACCACATTTCCTTTCGTATAGGGCAGCACCATCACAAACACATAGAACATACCGGCCAACGATGCCAAGGGCAGGAACTCATTCCCCGGCAAGGCCACTGCCAGCAGCAATGCCAGCGGAATCAAAATCAGCGACGCCACGAGCGTCGTGGGATGACCGATCACCAGTGCCGGCGACATGCCGATATACACTTTCTTACCAGCCCATTTCTTCTGCACCACCTCCTGCGTCTTCTCGGCAATCGGTTTCAGACCGTCGATAAAGAGTTTCGTGATACGCGGTATCAGCTCCATCACGGCACCCATCGTCACACCCAGGAACATCACTTTCTTGATGTCCAACTGTGCCACAGCACCAATCAGGGCACCCACGATGACACCCAGTACGATGGGTTCACCCAGCACACCGAACTTCCGCTTCAGTCCCTCGGCATCGATGTCGAGCTTCGAGAAACCAGGAATCTTGTCGAGCAGCCAGTTGATGCCGATGGCAAAGGCCGTAAAACTCTGACAGAACGGCTGCGGAATGGAGATTCCCTCCATATCATCGTAATAGCCCTGGAACTTCGAAGCTGTCAGGTCGGCCATCACCAGCGTGATAATATAGCAGACGATGGCGGCGAAATAGCCCCACACCAGACTCTGGTCCATCACGAAATAGGCCACAGCCCCAATAAAGGCGAAGTGCCAGTAGTTCCACAGGTCGATATTCACCGTACGCGTACATTTTGTAATAAGTAACAGGAAATTCACACCCAGACAGATCGGGATGATCAGGGCACCCACCGCCGTATTATACGCCACGGCAGCAGCGGCAGGCCACCCCATGTCAAACACGCCGAGCTGCAAGTCATACAGCCTTGAGATCTCACTCAGCGGATTGCCGAAGTTGTTCGTCAGCAGGGCTGTCACGATGCCTAAGCCCACGAAACCGACGCCCACATAGAGACCGCTCTTCAAGGCCTTGCCGAACTTCATACCGATACACAGGCCGATGATGGTAAAGAGGATGGGCATCATCACCGATGCTCCCAAGCTGATAATGTAACTGAATACTTGTTCCATTTCAATGATTCTTTGTTATTCTGGTGCAAAGTTACGAAGAAAAAGAGAGAACACCTTGCATTTCACCATCTTTTTTTACGTTATCGTTTGCAAAATAGAAAGAACGAAAGATAAATATCGGCAAAAAGTTTGGCCGTTACGGGGGAAATCACTACCTTTGCAGACGTACTAAACTTTTCATGATGAAGAAATCAACTATTTTAGCATTACTGCTGCTGGTGTCATCCAGTGCCATGGCCCTCACCCCTTGGAAGAAGGGTGCTTTTGAGACGGGCCAGTACCGTAACCTCTTGGTCGAGATGGGCTACAGCCAGGCCGATGTCGACGCCAAGCTGAAGGAAGTGTTCAACGATGTGTTCCGTGGTCCCAACAAGGTCTATTTCGAGGTGGGCGACTCCATGGGCTATGTGTCTGACGTGAAGAACCACGACGCCCGCACCGAGGGTATGTCGTATGGCCTGATGATTGCCGTACAGTTCGGTGAGAAGGACATCTTCGACCGTCTGTGGCGATGGGCGAAGAAATACATGCAGCATCAGGACGGCATCCGCGAAGGCTACTTCGCCTGGAGTTGTAAGACCGACGGCACCCGCAATGCACAGGGTGCTGCCAGCGACGGCGAACTCTATTTCATCACCGCCCTCCTCTTCGCCTCCAACCGTTGGGGCAACGACACGGGCATCAACTACAAGGCCGAGGCACAGCGTATCCTCAACTGCATCCAGCCGAAGGAATACGAGCCTGAGCCTCGTCCGGCAGGCTTCCCCAGCTTCGGTCCTCAGCAGACGGGACCTCAGAAGATGTATCTGATTGATCCAGAGACGCAGCTCATCACCTTTACCCCCGATGGATTCGGACAGCGCTATACCGATCCCAGCTATCATATCCCTGCCTTCTATGAGGTCTGGGCGAAATGGGCCGATGACGGGCGTTCTGAATATTGGCTCGAGTGCGCTAAGAAAAGCCGTGAGTATCTGCACAAGGCCATCAACCCACAGACTGGACTGAATCCAGATATGAGCCAGTACGACGGCAGCGAGATGCAGATGCCCCGTTTCCCGGGCATGCAGCAGCGTCCACAGGGTGCCCCGCGTCGTAATGGCAGCAACAACTTCCGCTACGACTCTTGGCGCGTGCCGATGAACATCACCCTCGACTACGAATGGAGTTGTGCCGACGGTGAGTGGCAGCGCCAGTATGGTGAGACCATCCAGAACTTCTTCTATTCACAGGGTGTTGACACCTTTGTCGATCAGTATCGTACTGACGGCACCCTGCCCGAGGGCGATGAGATCCTGCAGGCAGGCGGTTTCCGCAAGCTGCGCCACAGCATCGGCCTCGTAGCCACCACTGCTGCTGCCTCGATGCTCTGCAGCCACGACAAGAGCAAGGAGTTCGTCAATGCCTTCTGGAACGCCAAGCACGTTCCCTTCGACGACGGCTACTTCGATGCTTACTACGACGGTCTCCTCCGTCTTTTCGCCTTCATGCACCTCAGCGGCAACTACCGCATCATCACGAAATAAGATTAATAAAGGCTCGCACGTTTGTGCGAGCCTTTATTAATCTTGGAAATAGACACGCTTGACACGGTTGGAGACAGCCGTGAGGACTTCGTAGGGGATGGTGTCGATGATGTCGCTGAGGACAGTGACGGGCAGATGTTCGCCAAAGATCTCCACCTGATCACCCTCCAGACAAGGGATGTCGGTGACATCGATCATCGCTACGTCCATACAGATATTGCCCACGTACTCTGCCTTCTGACCATGCACCAGACAGTAGCCATGACGGTTGCCCAGATGACGGTTCAGACCGTCAGCATAGCCAATAGGAATAGCGGCAATCACCGAGTTGCGCTCAATTTTGCCTTTACGACTATAGCCCACTGTATCACCTGCAGGAACATGACGAAGCTGTAAGATCATCGTCTTCAAAGTCGATACCGTCGACAACATCCTGTTGTCACGGGGATCGACGCCATAAAGACCGAGACCAAGACGACACATATCCATCTGACGCTCGGGGAAGTGCTCGATGCCAGCAGAGTTGTCCATGTGGCGGAGGATCTTGTGGGAGAAGGCAGACTGAAGTTTCTGGCTACCCTGTTCGAAGAGTTCGAACTGACGGGCGGAGAAGGCATCAAAGTCGTCGCTGTCGGAACCCACGAAATGACTGAACACCGAACGGGGAATAATAGCGTTCTGATGCTTTAAGCGATCAATGAGTTCGTCGATTTCATCGAACGAGGAGGCAAGAGGCCCTTGATCAGACCACCCCCGGCCCCTCCTACTCAGGAGGGGAGAGGGGCCGACATTAAAGCCCAGGCGATGCATGCCCGTGTCGAGTTTGATATGGACAGGCCAGCCCGTGATACCTTCTTTACGGGCTGCCTTGATGAGGGCATCCAACAGACGGAAGGAGTAGACCTCGGGCTCAAGATCGTAGTCGAACATGGTCTTGAAAGCCGTCATCTCCGGATTCATGATCATGATGTTGGCGGTGATGCCAGCCTTGCGAAGGGTGACACCCTCGTCGGCCACTGCCACAGCAAGATAGTCGACACGGTGATCCTGCAATGTCTTGGCAATCTCCACGGCACCTGCGCCATAGGCATCGGCCTTGATCATGCACACCATCTTCGTCTCGGGCTTGAGGAAGGAACGGTAGTAGTTCAGGTTTTCCACCACGGCGTTGAGATTCACCTCAAGGATGGTCTCATGCACCTTTTGTTCCAACTGTTCTGTGATCTTATCGAAGCCGAAAGGACGAGCGCCCTTCAGAAGAATCAGTTCATCGTGCAGGTCGTTGAAAGCGTTGGAGGCCAGGAAGTGGTTCACATCGGCAAAGAACTGTTTGTTGGCGATTTGGATCCGGTCAGCCTGGGCAGAGAGTTCGGGGCCGATACCGATGAATTTGTCGATGCCACGCTTGACACAGAGGTCGGAGACTTGGGAGTAGAGAAGGTCGGGGGCTACTCCAGATTGGAAAATGTCAGAGAGGACCACTACCCCACCCAACCGCCCTGTTCGGCGATTCATGAAGTCGAGGGCAATGTCGAGAGAGTTGATGTCGCTGTTATAGGAGTCGTTGATAAGGATACAGCCGTGTTGTCCCTGTTTTACTTCCAGACGCATGGCAACAGGTTCGAGACGGGGCATGCGATCAGCGAGCTGGGCTGGTGTGAGTCCTAAGTGGAGCGCGACAGCCGCACAGGTTATGGAGTTCTCGATGGAGGCCTCGTCGATAAAGGGGATGGTGTAAGTGTTTTCCTCGGCCTGATAGATGTAAGTGATTCTACTTTCCACATTTCTCACTCCACACTCCACGTTCTTGACAAAGAAGGGGGCGTTGGAGTCGGAACGGGACCAGGCGATTTTTTCACCATGGTAGTCCATACGACGGATGCAACGGCTCACGATGTCGTTGTCTGAACAATAGACCATCGCCTCCGTGTCGTGCATCAGTTCGAGTTTCTCCATGCACTTCTCTTCTATCGAACGGAAGTTCTCCTGATGGGGAGCACCCAGACTGGTGAGGACGCCGATGGTGGGCTGAATGATGTCGCGCAGGGCTGACATCTCACCGGGTTGGCTGATGCCTGCCTCGAAGATACCCACCTCTGTCTGTTCGTTCAGCAGCCATACGGAGAGGGGCACACCTATCTGGGAGTTGTAGCTACGGGGTGAACGCACAATCTTCTGTGAGGGTAACAGCAGCTGATAGAGCCATTCCTTGACCATCGTCTTGCCATTGGAACCCGTGATACCGATGATGGGGATATCGAACTCATCGCGATGACGCTCTGCCAAACGCTGCAAAGCAGCCAAGGGCGAAGGAACCACAAGGTAGTTGGCGTCGGTTTCCAGGTTCCCCGGTTCGGGGGACTTGGAAACCACGAAGTTACGGACACCACGGCGATAGAGGTCAGGGATGTATTTATGACCATCGTTGCGGGCTGATGTCAAAGCAAAGAACAAGGTCTCCTCAGGGAAACAGAGTGAACGGCTGTCTGTCAACAGCCAACCTATCTGGGCATCGGTCTGTCCGATGCGACGCGCTCCAATGAGCGTCGCGATTTTTTCTATCGAATATTGCATTTAATCTTTTAATTTTTTTATCTTTTAATCTTAAAATGCAAAGGTAGGATATTTTTCCTTTAACGCCTCAACTTTTAACATAGTTTTATGCATAAAAGCCTTATATTCTTCCGATTCTGCATTGAAAGGCTTATGATTGATGGCTGCTTTCAAGGGAGCCCACTCTTGGATGAAGGCCTTTGCCTCGTCGCTCAAGTAAGTCTCAGAGAGCCGTTGCCAGATGTATTCCACAGCCTGATCCGAGGGGTGCAGCATATCGGGTTTGTAGAAACGATAGTCACGCAGTTCGTCGTTCATAATCTCATAAGCAGGAAAATAGGCAACGGACTGACACGGACTCACACAGACTTTCTGAATGGCGAGGAGAAGGGTGGCTTTGGAGAGTTGGGAGGCGTGGTAGCCGTATTTGCGATAACGGATAGGACTGACGGTGAGGATGATGCGGACTGCAGGATTCTGCTCTCGCAAGAGGATGATGGCCTGCTGCAGGTAGTCAGCACAGGCTTCGACAGAAAGTTCTTCTTCCGTAAAGAGGAACTGGGGACGCTTCTCACAGTTGTCGACGATTTCATTGGTAGACCTCAAACGATAAACATGATTCGTGCCCAAAGTCAGAAAGACGGTCTTATATGGATCAGCCCCCCTCTGGCTCCCCCTACTCAGGGGGAGAAACAGACGCTGAAGCGTATGCAGAATACTGGCGGGGTTGTACATCACACCATAGGGATTGACCACAGCACGGAACTTCTCTTCCTGGAAACGATGACCTATCTCCGTAGCGAAACAAGACCCTACGAAGAGCATCTCTTCACAAGGGCCAATCCGGAAACCCGGATCCGGGATATCGACGATAGTACGGAAATCCATTAACTTCTGCTGACTTGAAGCCCCTTCAGAGAAAGATCCATCTCCACGAAACGGGCGCTTTTATTCTGACGATGGTCAGAGAGAATCTGTTTGATGCGGGCTGCAGCTTCGGGATCCTTGGCAATCATATAGAGATAGCCACCACCGCCTGCTCCAGGGAGTTTATAGCCTAAACAGAGGTCATCGATGAGATCCGTCAGGGACGCCACGGCAGGAGGGTTCGTACCACTGTCGAGTGTCTGGTTCTGTTGCCAGGTCTTGCGCATCAGGAGGCCCATTCGTTGGAAGTCGTTCTGCTGGATGGCCTCATACATCTCCATTGTGTGCTCCTTCATCTCCCGCAACAGACGCAGTTCGGCGTTATCGTTGAGGAACATCCGACGAACGATCTCTGCGAGGATCTGCTTAGCTGTACGCGTGATGCCTGTATAATATAATAGGTGGCAGGGACGATACTCGGGTTGTGTCCATAGGTCGTTGGGTAACCAGCGCACCTGCGGATTCTGAGCGAATCCCCGTCCTGTCTGCAAGAGTTTCACACCACCCAGCACACCTCCGAACTGATCCTGCCAACCGCCTCCCGTGGTAAGCATCTGTTCGAGCATCAGCGTACGATGGCCTATCTCATTCTTGTCCCAGCCTAAGCCACAGAAGTCGTTGAGTGCCCCTAAGACCGTGGCAGCAAGGATGCTGCTTGTACCGAGGCCACTGCCTGCAGGGATGGCAGAGAGTAGTGTCAGTTCGATGCCAGAACCAAAAGCCTCGAGCTTTTGAAGGAGGGAAGGAGTATGGAGGGAAGGAGTAAGGAGAGAAGGAGTATGGAGGGAAGGAGAAGAGTTACCGAAGCCGGCGAGGACGAGGGCTGCCTTGGGGATGGAGAAGGGTGAACCGACGTGCATAAAGTCCATCAGCTGTTCGGTGGTCTCCACTACCTCTACGGCACCGAGGTCGATGCTACGGAGCACAATGCGGTAGTCCTTCGAGGGTTTGACGTATGCCTGCAAGGGGGGCTGACCATTCAGTTCGATGGCCAGGTTGATGACGTTGCCACCCTCCATAAGACAGTAGGGAGGGGTATCGGTCCAGCCTCCGGCGATGTCGATACGAACGGGAGAGCGTCCCCAGACGATCTGATCGTCAGCGATTTGTTTTCGAGGAGTAATCTCACTCCTCACTCCACACTCCTCACTCCACGATAATAAACCTTCGCGCAACATGGCAAATGCCTTGTCACTGTCGCCACGGAACATGGCATCGTGGATACGGGTCATGAGGGGGGCTTCCTCAGGGAGAGGAGGCGGCAGGGGGATGTTTTCCTTCTGGAACTCCGAAGCGGCATCAGCAAGGTCGAGCTGATAGAAGACACTGTGGCGCCAGTTGTTAGCCAGGGCACTCCAGTTTTGTTTACGGAAGGCCTTGCGCTGAGCAAAGAGCCGACGCAGGTCTGCGCACTCTGCCAGTTCGTTGCTGTTCAGGGGTTCGTCAATGCGATAACGACGAATCTCGGGGGAGGAACTCGTGGTAACAGGCACGACATCAATACACTCACCTGGTGCCAGGGTGATGTCCCAATCGTTTTCCGGCACACCAGTGATGACATGGTCGTGGGTGAGATGCCAACGCTTGCCAATATGGCTGTTCTCGATCCAGATGTTGCGATTTTCCTCCGTGAAAGGAATCTCCATCACGGTATTCTGTACGAAGATAGAGGGATGTGGCTTGCGGTCGAGGTGCATGATCTCACGTTGGTCGTTCACGAGGTTCTGAAGCCTCAGCGTTGAAGAAATCATCTCCCGTGATGTACCGAAATGGTAGAACTCACCTCCTGCCAAAGGAAGAATCGCCACCTTCAACTGTCGCAGTTCTTCATCGACCATCGTTGGGTCTGTGCCGAGGCAACAGCCAAACTCGGAATAAAGGTCGTATTCCTTACATTGAACATTGAACATGGAACATTGAACATTATTTGCTAACGCGCTGCGTTGCATAAGAAGAGAGACGGCACGGTCGGAGAGGAGCCAGACGCCGATGTCGGTGAGGTAGAAATGATCGCGAAGGAGGTCGGTGAGGGTCTGGACGGAAGGTTTCTGGAGCATCTGCTTCAGGACAGAGGGAGTCTGACGGCTACTGACAAAGACACCGTGGTTCTTCGCCACGGAGGCATCGAGCCAGAGACCATAACAGACGACATCAGCCTCAGGGATGGGCTGCAGGGGTTGCGTGGCACGGATGAGCACATCACCACTGACCACCATCGTATGGATGTTGTCGGGTGCCATCGCCATCATCTTTTCGTATAATGGCAACTGCACACTCAGCAGGTTCTGCGAGAGGCGCTGTCCCCGTTCCCAACGAAACACAGGCAGGGGCATCAGCACCTTACCAGAAACCGCATAGCTGGGGAGGCGCTTGCTCTGACCACCGGCATGAATCAGAATGCGCTTTTCTTGGCAAAGCCAAGAGTCAAACTCCTGACTCCCGACTCCTGACTCCTGACTCCTATAAGCCTCCTGCAAGAGCCAGGCGGTGCCACCACCACTGCCGAGACGATGACCGACGGGGTCACAGGTGCAGAAGTATTCATCACGGGAGAGTCCCGTTACCTCATGAAACACCTCCACCAGATTCGGTGGCAAAGACAAGAGCTTTTTCATACGCGTCGGCGACGGTATTCCAGATAACCTGCCCCTAGCAGAATAAGGAGCAATGCGCCATAAGCCACATAAGCCACAGTCTCAGTGGTGTTGACAGACTTCGGGAAGAAGGAAAGCACCACCTCATGACGACCTTGCTTCACATTCATCGCACGGAGCACATAGTCCACACGTCCCAGTTCTGCAGGCTCTCCATCGATGGTGGCTGTCCATCCGGGATAGTATATCTCAGAAAACACGAGCACCCCACCCTTACCAGAGTTCACGTCGTAGGTCAGACGATTGGGTTCATAGGCGGTGATAGTGACCACACTGGCGGTATCCTGTTCGACGGCCTCACCCAACTGTGCCTTGAACTTCGCATCGGCCACAGCCTGATGGCGCAGGTTGATATGTCCTAAAGCATCTATCTCCTGATTGGCATTGTCCACATAGCTGAGCTGATCGACGAACCAGGCATTGCCATAGACATAGGGGTTCTGGATGGGCACAGTCTGTCCACCCTCCAAGGGGAAGATGAAGTATTTCGCGTTGAGCATGTTCAACACAGGGAAGATACTGTCGCCATTCACCCGTGTCATATCACCGCCTGCCTCAGAGACAGCCTTGAACAGCCGTTGCATCTCAGGATTGATATGACGCTCCACGAGTTCCTGATAACGACGCAGTTTGGCAGCATGATATCCACCGATGCTCTTATGATAGTAGCTGGTCTCGTTCTCGTTGAACGTGTTCGAGGCGAGGTTCAGCACACGGTAGTCGAGACTCTGGTCACGCAGAATCAGCTCATCCGCCTGTGTCTTCTGCTGCGGGGCCTCTCGCTCTGACTTCGGCACGAACATCTCGTCGTTCAGATAACGCTTGTTCACAATCCACAGGTCAAAGAGACAGAGCACGAGGATGCCTGCGACGGCATAGGTCTGTTTCAGCTTGCCGTAGTAGAAGAACAGCAGGATGCCCGTACCCATCAGAATGACCCAGAACGACCGCAGACAATCGCTGGTGAACATCGCCTGACGCATCTCCGTCAGGTTAGCCATCAACGGTCCCACATGTTCTGCCGGCAGACTCTTCAAGGCGCTCATCTCACTGGTCGAAATGAAACTGTCGAAGAACATCGTGGGGAAGAGTGCCATCAGTAGGCAGATGCCTGCGGTGAGGGCGAAGGATATGAGAAGATATTTTTTTGCAGTTCTTGCTTGCGCAAGATCTGCAAAAAATTCCCGCAATGCCAGCATAGCCAATAAAGGTATGGTGAACTCGGCAATAACCAGAATCGAGGCGACGGTTCGGAATTTCGCATACATCGGCATATAGTCGATGAAGAAATCCGTCAGCCCCATAAAGTTCTTACCCCACGAGAGCATGATGGAGAGGATCGTCGCAGCCAGCAAGGCCCACTTCACGGGTCCCTTCACGATGAACAGGCCAAGGATGAAGAGCATCATCACGAAGGCACCGACATACACAGGACCAGACGTGCCAGGCTGCTCACCCCAGTACTGACCTATCTGCTGATAGATACTCGTATAATTGGGATCGGCCTTGGCCATCGCTGTCTCATTCATGCTCAGGGGCACAGAGGCACCACCCTTCGTATTCGGGATCAGCAACGTCCACGTCTCCCCGATGCCATAGCTCCACTGGGTGATGTAGTCACGTTCCAGACCACTGTTCGTCTGGTTCCCGCTGTTTTTCTTCACCAGTTCGCTCTTGCCACGCATCGACTCCTGACTGTACTGCCAGGTGTGATAGAGGTTGGAGAGGTTGATGCACACACCGATGACACCGCCCAGCGCACAGACTGCCGTTGCCTTCGCAAAACGTTCGAGTTCGTGTTTGTGGATGGCATCCACCAGCCAAGCGATGACGAGGAAGAAGATGATGAACAGATAATAATAGGTCATCTGCA
>JAEEGK010023090.1_pt1 | contig 13004 bp, 14 predicted proteins | sample 8958771 | NCBI WGS metagenome assembly JAEEGK01 (sample SAMN16246547, study PRJNA631951) | gut metagenome | biome: gut microbiome; feature: rumen; material: SC-attached | host: Bos | place: Iran: Karaj | collected 2018-10 | reverse complement strand
CACTCAACCACGACCTTGATCCGGCCAAGCGTCAGAGCATGAGCTATGCCCCCATCCACATTGGTAAGAATGTCTGGATTGGAGCCAATGCCACGGTATTGGCTGGCGTGGCTATTGGCGATGGAGCCGTAGTAGCTGCTGGTGCTGTAGTGACCAAGGATGTAGAACCGAATACGATTGTTGGTGGCGTTCCAGCCAAAGTGATAAAGAAGATAAATATAACAAACAGATAAATCGTAATTTAATATGAAAACTATATATCTCAAAGGAGATTTAGATTTAGAAGGTCCTCTTCAAACTACTTATGTGGACTTGTATGATCGGGGTGGGCATAAACACCATCATAAAGCCATAGTTGTTCCTGGTTTTGGTACAATCCCTTGCTCAAAAAGATTGGAAAACAATTTCACAAACAAAGCCGAGGAACTTGCGATTGTAATGAATGATGATGAAGATAAAAATCCTACTTTTTCTTCACACATATGGATTACAAGACCAAAAGTTTCATATTTCGGAGATTGGGATGAAGACATGGAAGATCATGCAAATGAAACGAATGTGGATGATGGTTACTTGGAAGCGCTTAAAGCTGCCCCTACTTTGGAAGCTGCTGCATACATATCGTTGGATTATGGATCTATGTCTCTGACTGAATATTGTGAAAAGTATAAACTTGATTTTGAAAAATCCTTCGTCCTTGAATATGATAACATTTTGGTTTTGCCTAAAAAAAATGGTCGTGGACAGAAAATGCTTAAGTTAGATGAACATATGTTCATTCATGGTGGTTTTTTTCTTGAAGAAAAAGAAGACGTAATAGGTTTATCTGTGATAGAAAGTGATTACGACAACGGTATTAACGGACGATTGATTGATATTGATTGGTTAGTCGGTTATTATTATTAAATAAATTCCAATTTATCAGCATAAAACTATATGTACAGCTTAAAATTTAAAGTAACGACAAGCACCTGTGACAGCGAGGGTAAACTGAAGCTTTATTCCGCTCTACAGATGATGCAGGACTGCTCTGAGATGTGGATAGACTCAGAGCCAGGTGTAAAGCAGTATTTCACAGAGCAGAACATGGCTCAGCTCCTGGCAACACGCCAGGTTGAAATCGTCCGAGTGCCAGAATACAAAGAGGAGTTGACGGTGGCTACCTCCGTCTATGGCATGAAGCCCATGTTCGGATTCCGCAACACCTTCATCTACGATGCACAGGGGAATCCTTGCTACAAGACATGGAGCATGGGAGCATTTGTTGACAAGGTGGCTGGCAAACTGAAGCGTGTGGATGATGCCACGATTGCCTCGATGACGCTGGAACCACAGTTGGAGATGAACTACAAGGACCGCCGCATCATCCTGCCCAAAACTGACGGAACGGTTCTTGAACCCATCAAAGTGCTTCGATCCGACATCGATTACAACAGGCACGTGAACAATGCCAACTATGTCCGCATGGCGATGGAAATGCTACCAGAGGACTTTGAGGTGAAAGGCCTCAGAGTCGAATACCGCGTGGCTGCCAAGTATGGTGATACGCTCATTCCAACCATCTATAAGACAAGTGAAGGTTTCATCATTTCACTATCTATAAATGGCGAAGTAAGTGCTATTATCGAGTTCATTAACTGATTAAAGATATCTAAACCAATAAATAAACAATATGAAGAGTTTTAAGTCAACAGCGTGGCCAAAGGGCCAATGGATATAAGATTGCAAAGTGAATGTAAGATGGGGAAAGAGAGCCTACAGATAGCAGACAGGAATTGCACCGTTTATAAGTCAGAACAGCCTAATTACCTGCTGATTCATCCGATTGACGAGCACGACTTGGAGGTGTTGGACAACGAAGTGGAAACAATGCTGTCTTTGACCGACAAACCGTTTACACTTGCTGCTTTTGAAATAAAAGACTGGCTGCACGAACTTACACCATGGGCAGCACCAGCAGCATTCGGTAAGATTCCCTTCGGTGATGGGGCTGATACGACACTGACCTACATAAAAGACATCTTGATTCCGAAACTGGAACAGATGCATCTTTATGACAAAGGGACAATGCAATGTCTATTGGGCGGCTACTCCTTGGCTGGATTTTTCGCCTTATGGGCAGGCTATCAGTCAACGGACTTCCATGGTGTTGCAGCCGTCTCTCCATCCGTCTGGTACCCCCAGTGGATAGAATATGCCGAGACACATAAACCATTGACACCAGCCGTTTATCTCAGCCTTGGCGACAAGGAGGAGAAGACAAAGAATCCTGTTATGGCACAGGTCGGCAACTGCATACGCAAGCAACAAGAACTCTTGACGACACACAACATCAGCACCATTCTTGAATGGAACCCAGGCAATCACTTCCAGCATTCTGATGAAAGAACTGCCAAGGGATTCGCATGGCTGATGAATCTTTGCAACTTTTCGCCACGCTCTAACGTCTAACAGATAGAAACTTTAAAAAGGAAATCAAATCAATGAAGACGTTAGGAAACATCATTTGGGTTGTATTCGGAGGCCTGTACATTGCCTAGATAATATGTAAGAAATCATATAAAAACTGGCGGAAATTAGTATCCTGCCAGCCATTTCATATCAAATAAAGACGCAAACTGCTCCTTTTGTCATTCAACAACCTGACGATAATAGACGGCACCCTGCTCATTCTTCAGTGTACGGGTATCCTCGTCGTAATCATAGCAATCATCCTCTGATTCCACACCCTTAGGCTTCAGACAAATGGTATTACCGTTGATGGTGTAGGTGTACTCAGTGTAGTTAAGGCTGCCTATCATGCCCCATGTAGCCGTGCCGTCTTCGTTCAGACAGAAGCGGCTCTCCTGCTTCTCGTCATCGTAGATTCCGGCCATATTGGCGAAGGTCAGCTCCTTCGTTTCTTCCTCCAGCGGCTCGTCAAGATAGCTACGCATACCTTCCATCAAGTTGGATTCCTCCTCTTTACCGTCAGCATCCTGGAAGTACCTGATGATATTGTGTACGCGCCAGTTGCCATCCTCGTGGCAGAACTCAAACTTCTGGCGGACGTCCTGAACAGAACTATGAAGGAGAAAACTGACCGTTGCACTGCCCTTCTCTACGTCCAACTGCTCAAACTTGATGTCGCGAGCCTCCAAATCTGAAGGATTGCTGTCCTGCATCTGCGTCCAATAGTCATCGTTGAAGAAACCGATTTCAGCCACATGCGAGTCCTTCTCTTCAACAGCAGCCACCATCTTCCGCCATGTATGACAGGCGTAAAGCTGGTCAAGGTCTGCTTCGTTTTTAGACGCTGCGGCATACAGCTCCCTGATAAGGCCAGTCATTTCTTCCTGTGCCAATATGACCGTCGAGTCCATATCAGCAGTTGTATCAGCACTTTCTGTCTGCGCCTTCTTGCCTCCGCATGCCATAAGCATCATCACAGCGGCAATCATCAAAATGCTTTTTCGCATAACAATTTGCTTTATAGTTTATTAATCACTTTACCAGTTCTCATAGGGAATGATGGCTTTCAGCCATCTTGAGAATGTAGACTTCATGTCGATATAGGCATTCAAATCATAGCCGTATGGAAACTTCTCGTTCATAACATAATGGTTTTTCGCTGCAAAATTAGGGAAAAATTGCAAGAAAAGCAAGAAGAATTTGAAATAATGCATCTTTTCTCATTTCTATTTCGTAACTTTGCAGACAATATGCAGATACTTCTGGCTTCAGCAAAGATCATGAACGACAAGGTAAACGTCCTTCCCGACCTTAACTTGTCCATTCCTACATTTCGTAAAGAGGCTGAGTCGTTCGCAAGGGATATGGCTCAGTACTCCACTGAGACGATAGCAGAAATGCTTGGCTGCAGCCATCAGATAGCAGCACAGAACCGTTTACGCTATATGCGGTTTTTTGAAGATATGGAAGAATTGCCTGCCATCCTCGCCTATCACGGACAGGCCTATAAGCACCTGAAGGCAGAGACCCTGAAAGCCGAAGACCTGCAGTTTGCCCAGCAGAGGCTATGGATCACCTCGTTCCTCTATGGCCTGCTTCGTCCGCTGGACGGAATACTCCCCTATCGGATGGAGGGACATATTGAGCTTCCCAGCGGCGAGAATCAAAATATGTTCGGATTCTGGAAGGGCCGACTAACTGACATGCTGATAGAATCCGTCAAGGCAGATGACGGCATTCTGATACACCTCGCAACGGAAGAATACCAGCATCTGTTCGACTGGCAGCGCGTCCGCAGGGAAGTGCATATTATTCAGCCCCTGTTCTATGTCCGCAAGGGGAATGACCTGAAGATGCAGGCCGTCTGGGCCAAGACATGCAGAGGTGCCATGACCCGCTTCATCATCGAGAACCGCATCACCATCCCAGAGCACCTGAACACGTTCAACTACGAAGGCTTCACATACAATCCAGCTCTTGGAGAGCCAGACTATCCGCATTTCATCAAATGAACAACCTGAAGAAAAAGGCCACGCTGTCGATACTGCTCATGGTGAGCATGGGGCACCTGCTGAACGACATGTTCCAGTCGGTGATACCCTCCATCTACCCGATCATCAAGGAATCGCTGGGGCTGAGTTTCATGCAGATTGGAGCCATCACGCTGACCAACCAGATCACCGCTTCCCTGCTCCAGCCAATGGTCGGCTATCTCTCCGACAGACATCCACGACCTTACGGACTCGTCGTTGGCATGTGCTTCACGCTGACAGGCCTGCTGCTACTGTCCGTTGCCAGCAGTTTCCTGCTCGTCCTGTTGTCTGTGGCCTTTGTCGGGATCGGCTCTTCGGTGCTTCATCCCGAATCATCAAAGATAGCCCGGATGGCATCGGGAGGCGCTAAAGGCATGGCACAGAGCATCTTCCAGATAGGTGGTAATGTCGGACGTGCCATCGGCCCCGTAGCCGTAGCCCTGATAGTCGTGCCTCACGGACAGGGCAGCATCCGATGGTTCGCACTCTTGGCTATCATAGCGATATGGCTGTTGGCCAGAATTGGAGGCTGGTATAGGAAACAGCTGGAAACCTTCGGACGGAGCAAGTCGAAATTCGACATCGAGAACGAGAGCCATCTGACAAAACATCAGATTATCGTGGCACTGTTAGTCCTGCTGGTACTGATGTTCTCGAAAGACTTCTATACGGCTAACATCCAGAGTTACCTGACGTTCTATATGATAGATAAGTTCGGCATGTCCGTAGCATCGTCCCAGTACGTGCTGTTCGCCTTCCTGGTCTCTACAGCCATCGGCCTGCTGATTGGCGGAGAGGTCGGCGACAGGTACGGACGCAAATACGTCATCTGGTTCAGCATCCTCGGCTCATCGCCGTTTGCGCTGTTGCTGCCCTACTGCAACATGACGTGGACGATCATACTTGCCATCCTCGTGGGAATGGTGATGTCCTCAGCCATGTCTGCCATCCTCGTCTATGGGACGGAACTGCTTCCAGGCAATGTCGGCATGATCTCTGGAGCCTTCTTCGGACTCTCCTTCGGCTTGGGCGGCATCGGCTCAGCCCTCTTCGGATGGATAGCCGACCTGACCAGCATCCAGTATGTGTTCCAGCTCACGGCATTCCTGCCCCTGCTTGGCATCGCTGCCTATTTCCTGCCAAATATCAAGGATAGAATATGAAAAAGATACTAGCAACATTATCAGTAGCCCTCATGATAGGATGCAATGGCAGCAATACGAAAGAGCCGCAGGCTTCTTTGAGCGCTGAGCCAGACAGCACGTTCCTAGCGAACGGCTATGACATGATTGATATCTTCAAGACAAAGACAGGTCATATAACAACAACCATCACAGTCAACGGCAAGTCCTGCATTTTCCTCATTGATACAGGTGGAGGTGCAACACTCATCGATAGAAACAAGAAAGAGAAATTCGGCCTCACATCATCTGGCACGGGTGACTACGCAGCAGGGATAGGCTCCAGAAACTCGCTTGTCAGGACATCGGCCACCTTTCAAGTCAACGGTCAGGACATAACGGTCGATGACCTGTACCTGATGGATATCTCGTATATCAACAGCGAGTTCAGGAAGAACCGTTCCAGACAGGTTGACGGAGTGCTGGGTACTGACTTCCTGGCCAAGTACGGAGCAGTCATTGACTATGCTCAAAGCAAGCTATTCATCAAAATCAGATAAGTTACGCACGTGGCCAGTGAATTAGAATCTTTAACAGGGTGCTGCTCCTTTTGCTTGCGGATTATTTCATTCCGGACCGGCTACTGAAGTTGATACGTACGCCCTTGTCGTCAACCATCATATCCATGCCTCCGTTGTTGCCACTGCTGGCAGTCGGCTGGCGCTCACCGTCCAGTATCTCGCGGCACATGTCCTTGATATCGGTGACACGCTGCAGCGTCTCCAGGTTGTCACCGCTGTAATGACCGGGAAAGAGGAAATGGATGTCGTTCTTCTTCATATATCGTTCAATCCGCTCGGCAGTGAACATCTCGGTCGAGAGGTTGATGAACACCAGCAGGTTGGTTGAGCCGAAAGCATCACCGCTAAATCCGTAATGCCTGGCCTTGTCGAAGAACGTAGTGCTTCCGGCAGTATGACCAGGTGTAAAGATGACCTCTATCTCACGACCGCCAAGGTCGATGACCTCGCCGTCGTAGAGATACTTGACCTGCCCCGTATAGTAGTCACGCATGTTGTTTGGGACGATGGGCATGTCGCCTGCATTCAGGTAAACCTCGGGGAAAGGCCCTATTCCTCCCGCATGGTCACCGTGGGCATGGGTCAACATCATCGTGACAGGCTTGGAAGTAATCTTTGCCACAATCTTGTCCAAATCAGGTATGTATGTCCCTGCGTCAATCAGAAGGGCACGGTCACTGCCCTCAACGAGGTAGAGCGACTCATTATAGACTCGGTGTCCGTTTCCTATCCATGTATGATCGTCAAGCTGACGGAACACCACTTCGTCGTCCTGATAAACCACTTTGCCGCGAAGGTCACGACTGTTAATCTCCGTTCCCTGTGCTCTGACTGCGGCAGGTATCAAGCTAATCAGCATGGCTGTCAAAAGAACATAAACATTCATATTATTGTATCTCATGTTCTATCTGATAAAATGTGTTTCTGTCAGTTCTTCCTGTATCTTAGGTGAGCCGAACTGCTCCAAGCCGAGGCGGATGGACTTGATGAGGAAAGCCATGTTAAGACCAAGTTGGCGCATGGTCTGCATACCTTCTTCATCACGGACAACCTCACCAGGCGCCGTACCGTGGGCGATGCCCCAATACTGAGAGGGAACGACGGGCATGTTCGTCTTCAGAAAATACTTGTTCAGCACGTCCATCGTCGTCGTGGCTCCACCACGGCGGGCTATGCTCACCGAGGCTCCTACCTTCATCGTCCAGTCAGTATGCAGATTGGAGTAGAACAGGCGGTCGAGCAATGACAGCAGCGTGCCATTGGGCGATGCGAAATAGACGGGCGAGCCGACGAGCAGGCCGTCAGCCTCAAGCATCTTCTCAGAAACCTCGTTTACGATATCACCAAACTTGCAGACACCCGTTTTCCAGCATCTGTTACAAGCGGCGCAGCCAGGAATCTGCAGGTGGCCTACATGAATCCACTCAGTCTCTACACTCTGCTGCTGCAGCGTACGCTCCACTTCATGCAGAACCGTTGCCGTATTGCCGTGAGCCTTCGGGCTGCCGTTGAGGATAATAACTCTCATACTATTTGATGACGGCCTTCACGTCCGTTATCATGTCCTTATGCGCCTCATCAGGCTCTGAGAGCTTCGAGGTGAGCGTCACGCTGCCAGCCTTGTCCTTCGTTGAGAAAGAGCCGGTATAGACGATGCTGCTGGCCTGATAGAGCGTAGCCTCCACCTTCACGCAGTACTTGCCGTCCTTCACCTTCTTGCCCTGCTGGTCGGTGAAGTCCCATGTGAACGTCTGATTGCCGCTTGCCTGCGGAGTAGCGCCTGTAACACCGTCCAGCTGCTGGTCAGAGAGGCTTTCAGCCTTAACGGCCTTCACCCAAGTCGGCACACAGTTGGGACGCTTCACGTAGCCACGCATCGGCTGCTCGTTGCCACGCACACGTCCTTTCGTGGTGTAGGAGGTCACGAAGAGTGTCTTCACCACCTCGCCCTTCTCGTTTTCAATCCAGACGGCATACTGGTTGGAGCCAGGGCCAGCCTGTTTCTGATAGTTGAAACTCACTTCAAGGGTCTTACCCTTCTTGGTCTGAGCCATAGCAGGCATAGCCAGCAGCATGGCGGCGATCATCGCCAGGAAATACTTTTTCATCATGCTTATAGTCTTTTGTGTAGGGGTTAATTACAAATTATCTGAAATGCTGGTACAAAAATAGGCAAAATCAGCCAATTATAATTATATTTGCAATCAGATTTAAGTGTTTTTATAAGAAGATGAGAGGAGGAACTGCCTATGTTAACAGAAACGTGGCGTTCTTGCTTATGCAAGCGCCCAAAGGTCGAGCGTTCCCGTTTTCCCGTTTTGCCGTTTTCCCGTTTCGTCATGTGGTTTTGCAAGCAAAGCGCCTCCTTCGTCGCCGAGCGTTGAACGGATGGAAATCTTTGAAGGTTAAGTCTTACTATAATATATAATTATAATTATATATTATAGTAATAATAATACATTATATAATTATTCGCAACGGCAGCGCTCAAGCTATGCTGGCTTGTCACAGCAAAAGCGGGGTGAAGAAACGGGAAAACGGGAAAACGGCAGACTTGAAGAGCTCGACCTCTGATCGTTTATTTTACAAGACAGGCTGTCCTTTGCGTGGCGTTCTTGCTTATGCAAGCGACCAAAGGTCTGCGTTCCCGTTTTCCCGTTTTGCCGTTTTCCCGTTTCGTCATGTGGTTTGCAAGCAAAGCGCCTCCTTCGTCGCCGAGCGTTGAACGTATGGAAATCTTTGAAGGTTTAAGTTTTACTATAATATATAATTATAATTATATATTATAGTAATAATAATAATATATTATATAATTATTCGCAACGGCAGCGCTCGAGCTATGCCGGCTTGTCACAGCAAAAACGGGTGAAGAAACGGGAAAACGGGAAAACGGCAGAACGGCAGGGCGCTCGACTTGTCGCTTGCATTAAGCAAGAACGGAGGAACCTCAAAGATTGAAAGAATGAATCCCCAGGGACTGGGCCCTCCTCTTGCTTATTTCAACTTTACCTCCACAACTCCTTACTCCTTTACTCCTCAAAGTGGAGCGAATGCGAAACTTGTACGTTTTCTATGAAATTTCTCGAAAATAATTGGGGGAAAGTATTGTTTTGCATTGATATTATTCGTAACTTTGCCATCGCAAACTTGCACTCCACTTGTCATCGTCAATCAGAAACCAGAAGTGGGGCATTCGGCGCTGCTGAACTGGCCACTTAGCACCGCTAAATTGTCCACTTTGAAAGAAGAGAGACGAAGGAGTGACTAACTAACTAATTATTAACAATTTAAACCTTTTCAAAAACACTATGGCAGTAAAAAACACTATCCCAATGCTTGTAGATGTCTACAAGAACCGTAACACCGCCTCGAAGACCTACGGCCAGTACTACGGCCGCGTGTTCGCCCGCGACGGACTGAACCTGAAGGGCTTCGCCAAGCATCTGTCGCACCACGGCAAGCTGGCTACCTACGAGATGATGGTCCTGGTGCTGCAGAACGTCGTCGACTGTATGAAGGAGCTCCTGCTCGAGGGCGTACCCGTGAAGCTCGACGGACTGGGCACGTTCAGCGCAGGCATCGAGAGCTCGCCTGCAGCCTCGGTAGAGGACTACCGCACGGACGAGCACATCAAGGGCATCCGCATCAACTTCCGCCCCGAGGGCGCAGGCGACGAGGAAGACAAGCTGACGAAGAAGGCTCTGCTGGACCAGGCCACCTTCCAGCTGAACGACTACGTCGAGATCATGCAGAGCGACAAGACCGACAAGCACGGCAATCCGCTGACCTACCAGAAGCGCACGAAGATCAGCCAGCAGGGCCTCGTGCCGGTGCCGGAGCCGTAAAGCCCCCTCCATCCTCCCCCGGAGGGGGAGGCTATTTGAGTAGTTGTCAGATTCTCCCCCTTAGTTAGGGGGAGTTAGAGGGGGTCTGAACCGGCGGCCGTTTTTCTTGGCACGGAACAACGCGGAAGAACACTGTTTGCGGATCCCGTAGCCGAAAGATTGTTGAACCATAAATCTACACAAGATCTGACAAGAATCTTTTTTGTGTGAGATTTTCGTGGATTTAAGGTTCTTAAGTCTACTTGTTCAGACCACCCCTAACCCCTCCTCGCTCGGCCGAAGGACGCTTGTAAAGCAAGAACTCAGGAGGGGAAGTAGGAGAGCAGGATTCTCCCCCTGAGTCAGGGGGAGCTAGAAGGGGTATGAACCCGCGGACAGTCTACTTGTTCAGACCACCCCTAACCCCTCCTAACTTAGGAGGGGAAATAAGCGGGCCGTATTAGAAATGAGAAGCGTGTAACAGAAGAGTCCCCGTGTTACATCGGGGGGAAAAAAGAAAGACCGCTGACTCGTTGTGAATCAGCGGTTTTTATTGTTTGGAATGGGTGGTCGAGGTGACAGCCGTGAGACCGATACCTGCAGAGACCTGCAAAAGACTGCACGCTGTTCCAGCCTCATATTTCTTTTTTGCAAAATTACGCAGTTTTGGGGCAAAATCTGTAAAAATCGCTTATTTTTTACGTATTTTTAATGATTTTGTCATTCAAATTTAAATTCTTACCTTTGTAGTCGATTTCGGGGCGATTTTGGGAAGCTATATTTTCCGACCAAAATAATGCAAGGTTATCTAACCTTCGAAATCTTGGGAAATAACTATTCGACCATTCCGGTCGTAAGTGGCCGAAAGGCTGCCAGCCAAAGGAGAACGGGATTGTTCGACTTATTCTTGGAACTCATTTGGGACGCACCCTCTGGGACGCACTTGCCAAAAAACAGTATGGGAAATAAAAAGATCGGCGCTTTCATGGGACACAATGGATGAAAATTGTAAGTCATGTAAAGAAAACCGAAAACAAATCCCCTTCTAAAACCGCCCGAAAAGGCGCATTTGAAGATACTGTTTTCTTAAATATGGCAAAAAACAAGAAAAATAGGCGTTTCACCAGGCACAAAAGCTCCAATTGCAGTTCAAGGTTCGAATAATCCCTCCTTCTTACGAACAAAGAGTGATTAGGGTATTAATTAAAATTATCGTAAGATGGAAACAAAACTTGACATTAAGTTCAGACTTAAACAAAGGAAGGTCAAAGACCCTGAAACAGGCATGAGTGTCCAGTCAACAAGGAATGTGCTGATCACCATGAGAGTGGTCTATGGGACTATCAGCATGGAGTTCACAACTGGCTATCACGTCAACGTGGACTGCTGGGACGCAAAGAAAGGCTTCGCCATCGGTGCCAGCGACGGAAAGTCGGCAGATGAAATCAACGGCGGACTAGCTCGATTGGCGAAAAGCATCAGGGACACAGCCCAGCTATTTGAGGAAAAGGAGAAGAAACCGACACTTGAAGAGTTTAAGATTGCGTACATGATTATCAAAGACGGTCTTACACCAGCCTCTTCTAATGGCCAAAAGCCTAAGTCAAATGGTAAGAAAGCGGCTTCTGACAATCAGGTCAATAAGAGCCCAAAACAGGACACGAAGAGCCCAAAACAAAGTTTTAACAAACTTTCAGAAACGAAGAAAGAGAGTCCCAAAAACCGTCCCACGTTTTGGGACGTATATCATGAATATGAGGCGTATGCGGGTAAGCTCAACGACTGGGCAGAGAAGACCAGGAAGAAGTACGAAACAATCCGATATAATCTGAAGTCATTCCGTGACTGGAAGAGAAAGAACGGACTGCCAAACTTTGACGTGACGTTTGAGTATTTCGACGAAGACGGCTTCCAAAGCTTCGTGGACTATCTGCGAGAAGTGAAGGAGTACGTGAACACGACCATCCGCAAGGATATTGTTATGTTGAAAGTAGTCATCCGCTGGGCTTATCGCAGGCGCTACCATAATAATAGTATGTTCGAGGCATTCAGGCCAGCCTTGAAAAGTGCTCCCAGGAAAGTAGTATTCTTCAATAAGAAGGAGTTGGAAAAGCTGGAGAATTTCGAGATACCCAAGTCAAAGCTTTATCTGATCAGAGTCAGGGACGTGTTCCTGTTCCAGTGCTACACAGGCATAAGATACTCTGACCTGGCCAATCTGCGTCGCTGTGACGTACATGACACATACATTGAGATCACAACCATCAAGACCGTGGATTCACTGAGAATCGAGTTGAACACCCACAGCAAGGCCATCCTTAAGAAGTACGAGCCGTTTAACTTCAAGGACGGGAAGGCCCTACCAGTGGTAAGCAACCAGAAAATGAACACCTATCTTCATGAACTGTGTGAGTTGGCAGGTTTCGACGAGCCTATCAGAATCACGTACTACAGAGGTAACGAACGTTTTGACGAAATCAAGCCCAAGCATAAGGTAGTAGGAACCCACACAGGCCGACGCAGCTTCATATGCAATGCCATCGGTATGGGTATAGCTCCACAGGTTGTAATGAAATGGACTGGCCACTCAGATTATAAGGCCATGAAGCCATACATCGATGTGTGTGACGATATCAAGGCCGAGGCCATGAAGAAGTTCGACAGCTTTTAAGTGACAATTATTGAGATTTAGAGTGAATAAACATAGTAAATTACCTAAAAAAATAAGCATATATGTTGATTTTTTAGCCAAAAATTTTGGAGAAATCAACTTTTATGTTTATTTTTGCAAACGAAAAGAAAAGAAATGGAAAGAAACTTACTGATTGAGTTGTTAGAAGATGGTGATAAGGTAAGCCTGTATTCACCACATTTCGAGGGCGAGGAGTATTCTGAATTCGAAAAGTTCCTCCTTGCTTACAAGGACACCTATCCCGATGATGTACGCCAGCTCGTTTACAGGCTTGACATCATCAAGCGTGACGGAGCAGCCGA
>JAEEGK010023083.1_pt1 | contig 13006 bp, 9 predicted proteins | sample 8958771 | NCBI WGS metagenome assembly JAEEGK01 (sample SAMN16246547, study PRJNA631951) | gut metagenome | biome: gut microbiome; feature: rumen; material: SC-attached | host: Bos | place: Iran: Karaj | collected 2018-10 | reverse complement strand
AGGCGTGAGAGTCGCGTACCTGGGAGAGGACGAACCACCTCAGGGTACAGTGGTTGTTGTTGCAACAGTAAAGAATTATTATTTGATATTCGGGGTGATAGGAATGATTACTACTATAATTCTTATTGCGATTATTAGAGCAATGATAAATAAAAAGAAAAGTGCAGTTTGAAGGGAGAATTAAGTGAAAGGTATAGGGTATAACAGGAAAAATCTAATAGCGTTAGCCCTGGCGGGGATTTTAATGGGCTGTGTGCTCTGGCATGTAAATGCAGGAGCAACTGAGCGAATAGATGACACAAGACCTATTACAATCACAGCTATTGCAGACCCGTCTAGTGTTCTTGGAAAAGAATACCAGGGAGAAATCACAGTAGATATGTACAAGATTGCTGCTTTTGATACAAAAGGCAAACTAACAGTAACTGATGGTTTTAAAAGTGATAAAGAGGGTGAGAAAATAAGTTTTGCGGCAATGTCTGATGAGAGTGCGGATGTAGATAAACTTACAGAAAGTGTCAAGTCCAGTATAGTAGATCCTGCGGTTGCTATAGTTAAAAGCACCAACAAGACGCCAGATGAGACGCTTACAGTCAAGCGTGAAAACGGCAAGCTTATAGGCGTAAAGTCAATCACAAGTGGCATAGGTCTTTATCTTTACATTCCAAGAGAGGTTAAGGATGAGATAAACACATACACATTTACACCATTTGTAGTTAGCCTACCAACAAGCAATGCATTATCAAAATCTACTAAGGTTGATGCAAACGGAAATGTTGTGGAGGTGGATGACGCCAGCGAGACATGGAATTACAATGTGACTATTTCCTTAAAGTCTGATGTCACTTCAAGGCCGGCAAGTCTTGAGATTATAAAGACCCTAAAGACTTACAACAAGTCACTTGGAACAGCTGGCTTCGTATTTGAGGTAAACGCATACAATTCTGAAAAACAGCTTGTTTTCAGTAACGTATATCCGATAAATTTTAACGCTGCAGGAACTCAGTCGATTTTAATCGAAAATCGTATTCCAGCCGGCTCATATGTGGAGATTAAGGAGTCATATTCAGGCTCAAGCTATTCCATTGACGGGTTGATACAGGATAGAGATTCAGCAGAGATAGAAAGCCTAAGGGCTGATGAAATTACACCGGTAGAGTTTACAAATGATTATGATGATCGTATTACCGAAGGTACAATCGCAGTGGAAAATCACTTCGTGAAGGTACAGGACGGAGATAATGTCAGCTATAAATGGGAGTCTAACAACTTGCCAAAAGATACTACAAACACAGGAAATTAGAAGGGAGCGTGCAGTAAATAATGAAAAGAAAAAAACATTTACTTATTGTGGCTACCGCGATTTCGCTTTGTGCAGTTAGTGTTCAACCGGCAATTGCATATTTTACAGATACACAGCGGGCAACTGGACGACTTGTACTTGAGATGAATCCAGAGATAGAGCCTAAGGAAAAAGTAGAGAATATGAAGAAAATCATCAGCGTTGCCAACACAGGTAAAAATGATGTTTTTGTTAGAGCAAAGGCAATATATGCCAGCAATTTTGACGTAATCATGGATAAAGAGGCCACTGATGCGGGCTGGTCCTTTAACGAGGCTGATGGTTACTACTATTATGACAAAATAGTCAAGGTTGGTGAAGAGACACCAAAGCTTGTACTTAAAGTAGATGTCAAGGATGACAAGATTGTTGAATACGATTTCAACGTTGTAATTGTTCAGGAAGCTGCAAGAGTAATTTATGACAAGGATGGAAAGGCCTCTTGCGTATGGGATGAAAAGATTTACTCTTCTACATCAGAAAGTGAATTTAGCCAGACCATAACAGAGATTCCGGCAGACCAGACAAATCAAAATACTCCTGACAACAATACAGAGGGAGGTGGCCAATGATGAAAAAGATTAAGTTGCCTCTTATCGTATTTGCGGTAGGAATGTTGCTTTTGGCTGGTAGTACTGTTGGAGCCACAAGGGCGGTTTTACAGGATTATTCTAATCAGCAGTTTTTACAGTTTAATACTTCTGCACTGAGAGTTGATTTGCAGGAGGAACAAAATGGAGAGTATGTATCCGTAGAAGGTGAAGATACACTTAAGTTTACAAGCATCGATCCTAAGAGTATTCACGGTGGACAGACATATCCGGAAAAGGTAAGAGTTGTTAACAAGTCTTACAACAAGCGAACAGGCGAGCAGCACGAAGAATACGTGCGTGTCACTGTTAAAAAAAGTTGGACAAATGCGGACAAGACCAAAGATACACTTCTTGATCCAGATTTAATTGAACTTGGAATAGAAGATGGCTGGGTTGAGTGCGAAGACCAGCGTACCAGAGAGCAAAGGGTATACTATCTCACAGCTCCCCTTAAGGGAGAAGGTACGAAGGACTTTCTAAAGAGCATTACTATCAATGATAAAGTGTTCCAGAAAGTTGAAACAAAGGATTATGAGGAGAATGGAATAAAAATAGATGGAACCATTATCAATGAGTATGAGTACAATGGTAAGGCTTTCTATATTGAAATTAAGGTAGATGCGATTCAGACGCATCATCCTGAGGATGCAATGGGAGAATCTTGGGGCGTACACGTAAAGGTTGACGATAATGGCAATATTACAAAAATCGGGAAGTAGTCAGTGTGTAAGGAGAGAGTAAGAAATGATGAAAAAGTTAATAAATAGCATTCTGGCTCTTAGTATTGCTATTGCTGGATTTTTATCTGTCAGTGATGTTGCGGTGGCAGCTGAAGATGGAAATCTAAAGTATAGTTGGAACGTTACATATACCGGAGTCAGAGGAAACGCGTTCACAACAAACTATGATGTAAACAAAGCAAATCTTTTGGAAATAATGCCAGGAGATACAGTAGTTTATACTGCAGAGTACAAAAATGGAACAGATAAGGCTGCAGATTTTTATTTAAGCACAGAGGTGTTTAATACCTTAGAGGATGATACAACAGTAAACACCCAGGGTGGTGCTTATACATTCAAAATCGAGGATCAGGGACCTTCAGGAAATAAGGTTTTGTATGACAATATTATCGGTGGTGATGCCACTACAACAGATCCAGTTGGATTGAAGCAGTTAAATGTCGACGGCAAATCTTATTTTGCACTTGGAACTGTTCCTGCAGGAGAGAGTGGAAAGATAGTTGTTACAGTTGCAGTAGATGGCAACTCACAGGATGACAGCTACATGGCAGCTCTTGCAAAGATGTCTATTATCTTTGCTGCTGAGGCAACAGGCGGCGATGACGGACACAAAAATATTTTCAGGGAAGGTAAGCATTCTGTTCAGAAGGTAGCAAAGTCTGTTGATGGAAAAACTGAGGTTGTAATCATCGATGAAGAGGTACCTACTTCAGGGGCAAATCCTCTTACAAGCGACACAACATTTCCACTTATAATGTGTGCAGTTTGTTTTGCAGTTGGAGTGCTGTTCATCTTATGGTACTTCAAGCTGACCCAAAAGCAGAAGGAGGCTTAATTATGAAGGTAAGAAATAATTTTTTAAGCATACTTCTAGCCGGGGCCTGTGTTATAGGTGGCGTATTTGGAAATACTGAGGTGGCTTTCGCTGAGGAGGCAGCAAATACTGGTTATGATTATTGTGTAAACATCACTCTTACAGGGGCGGATGGATTCAATTTTAACCAGGAGGCAGTAAAGGCTATCTTTGGTGACAGCGCATCGATAAACGGTGAGAGTGTTGTTATACCTCATGTTTCCTATGGAACTCACTACGATGTAGTGCTTAACGACGCAAACCACAATTCATATCTTATCAACGAGCCTTCCGAGGTGAGAGATGATGGATTGATCTATTATGTTAAAGGGCTTAGAGTATCAGGCGATGATGCCATAATTGGTTCAGAGGTTACCGATAAAAAGGATGTATTTGGCAATAACATTCTTGAGTATACTGACGTGGCCCAAATCGATATAAAGGGCGACGAGTCATATGTAGTTGCCTATGGCGTAGGTCAGGCGGTTCAATACAAGGTCAGATATCTGGATGAAGCTGGAAATAATCTTATTCCAGATGACGATAAGTTTGGTGCCAAGGGTAGAAAATGCTATGTGCCAAGTAAGCACATAGATGGCTATAAGCCAGATGCTTTATTTAAGACGAATTCAAAGGGCTTAGCAAAGGGTGATGTATTCACTTTCGTCTATTCGGAGAATCCTGTGACAGTTGTAACTGGTGCAGATACTGTTACTGAAGAATATGTAGAGGTAGAGGGAGAGCCAAAATACGAATACCAGTACAACTACAACCGCAGAGTTGCAGATGGTACAACAAATAACCGTACTGGTAACGGTGGCAATAGAGACAATAGAGACAATGAGGCTGACACAATTTTAGAAAATAATGATACAGAAAACACAGCAATTACCGATGAGGATGTCCCAAAGGATGTAATCGATATTGCTGATGAAAAACCGGCAAAGCACGGTAATAGAAAATCAAACCACTTTGCACGCAATATTATTATCGGAATCATTATTGCAGGGCTTGCATTACTCACAATCCTGATAGCTTCAATGAGAGCTCAAAAGAAGCGCAAAGCTGAAATTGCAAGAGTAGATTCAAAGAAAAAAGATAAAAAGTAGATTACCTGTAGATTGTAGGAGAAATATATGGGTTCTTAATAGAACCGTTCTTGTGAGGTAACATTGAAGTCCTCACAAGAATCTCAGCTAAGAATGCGACGTTAACCTTTTGAAGAGTTGACGTCGCTTTTACTTTATAAAATTAACTCTGTAATTCTTATTAATAATTTATAAGAAATAACTCTTTCTGGTGAGTAAAAAAAATATCACCTCAACAGGACACATCTTGCCAAATTCTGGTATTATTTGCCAGAAAAAAGGCTTAAGAAAAAATTTGTGATAAAATATCCATAGTTGGGGGACATTTTTTTCTAGGGGGTTTTTATGAGTGGAAGAAAGCGTATCCTTTTATTTATACTGGTGGCAATGATGGCTTTGGGAGCATTTTTTATCCCAGGTAAGGCTTATGCCAAAACGCAGGAAGCGGAGAAGACCAGTACAGTTAAAATTTCAGACGAGAAAGTCCCACTGGGCTTTGAAAATACAGAGCAACTTAAGTCCTATAAGCGTGCGGCAGTTGTTCTTGTATTGGCAGGCACTGCACTTATTATCATTACCGTAGTTGCCAGCAAAAAGGAAAAGAAAGATAAAATTAAATACAACTGATTTTGGGAGAAGATTTATCAATGAAAAAATGTTTTAGCATCTCTGGAAAGACAATTATTGCTATAGTAATTATGGCAAGCCTTTCTTTGGTTATACCAAAGCTTTTTGGTATGTCCACATATAATGTTATTTCAGGATCAATGGAGCCTACGCTTTCTGTGGGCTCCATTGTTTACGCTCAGCCAACTGAGTTTGACAAGCTTACTAATGGAGATATTATTGCTTATGAGGCAGGAGCCAGCGTAGTTACACACAGAATAGACCAGATTGACAGCCAGTATAAGCTGATTACAACAAAGGGCGACGCTAACAGAGCAGCAGATGTTATGCCGGTGGCATATACCAATGTAATTGGAAAAGTTGTGGCTCACATTCCATTTTTAGGCTATGTGGCAGCGGGGCTTTCATCCATAATTGGAAAGCTGGTTGCAATATCACTTTTGCTTGTGGGAGTAATACTATCAAGTGTGGGAAATCCGGGTGAGGAAAAAGTAAAGGCTGACTCACCAAGAGTTTTAAATCCAAAGATTCCACTTGCCATAGGCCTGGTTGTTATTATGGGCTCTTTGGGGGGATTCTTATACATCTACATGGACTACAGCAAGAGCAACAGTCTTTACGACAATTTAAATGATTCCTTCACTTCTCATAAAGAGGAAGTGCCTTGGTACGAAATGGTGGATGTGGATTTTGACAATCTTCAAAGTATAAATGGTGATGTGGCAGCATGGATATATGTTGAGGGTACAGACATTAGCTACCCAATAATGTATTCCGGCGACGATGAAAAATACCTTAGAACAACAATGGAGATGGAGCCAGCCACTGCAGGAAGCATCTTTTTGGAGGGATATAACATCCCGGATTTTTCTGACAGCCATAACATTTTATATGGTCACAACATGAGAAATCTTTCAATGTTTGGAAAGCTTAAGTATTACAAAAACGAAGAGGGATTTTTAGATGAGCACAAGTATTTTCAGGTGATTACACCAGAGCAGAAGATGCGATTTGAAATCTTTTCTTATTTTGATACGGATGCAGCATCATGGGTTTATACGGTTCCATATTCTGAGAATCAGGATTATGCAGACTACATTGATAAGCTAGTTAAGCATTCAGTTAAAAGCATTGACGTATCAAGAGAGATTACACTTTCTGACAAGGTGGTTACACTATCAACCTGTTCCACAACGGGACGTCGATTTACAGTCCATGGATATTTGTATGAGACCCATGGGGTTGAGTAGAATGTTTTTTTCGCATGTTTGCGGGGAAATAGTGAATTGGAGAGTGAAATGTTTTTTCGCATGTTTGCGGGGAAATAGTGAATTGGAGAGTGACAATTTTTTCCGTCTGGTTGCGGGTTAATAGTAAATGGGAGTATGACAAGAGTTGGAGTATGACTTTCAGCGATATATGAAAGTCATACTTTTTTCTTGTTGGTAGAAGTATGACTCTTGCAAAATTGGTTTATAGTGATACTTTAAACTCATGATTTACAAAGAAATCCCCTGAAATTCCTCGATAATAAGTATCACTTTTGGAAAAACGTTAAAAGTCATACTCACGTATTTATTAATTAACGTGGAACTGGGGAACGGGAGAATTAAATTTTTTTACTTAAGAATTATAATAAGTTTTTCGTAATTTATATTGAAAAAAACGCTCTGAGCATGTATAGTATCTGTAATATTATATTTTATAACGGGCGTTGGGAGAATAGCACGGATTAGACCATTATTTTTAATGGTGATTCATGCTATTTTTTTTGTCCCGATTGGTTTTGTGCAATTGATTTTTTTAAAAGATAAAAGCGTTATAAAAGTTAACGATTTTGTAAAATGGCAGAAAATTTATAATTTTGGCAAGAAATTGTTACACAAAACTATGGTATTAGTATTTTAACGTGTTATAATAACGTTATATAGAGACTGATATTTTATGCTGATTTAATTTTTCAAAGGGAGTAATTAGGGATTATTAAGGGAGCAATAAATTATGTCAAAAAAGAAAGTTGAAAGTTTATTAAAGGGCGTCGCTATTACTGGTGCTTCTGTGGGGGGAGCATCTTTACTTGGTGACGCCAATTTAGCGTATGCTGCAGAATTGGGGGAGGAACAAGCTTCTGAGACCGCTGGCATGCTGACTGTTCAGGTAACACAGGAGCAGACTCAGCAGGTGGCTCAGGAGTCTGTTCAGCAGCAGGCAGCACAAGAGACTGTACAGCAGCAGGCAGTTCAGGAGAATGTTTCTCAGCCTGCAGTACAGGAAAATGTGACACAGCCAGCTGCTCAGGAAAATGTACAGGAGAATGTAGGTCCAGTTAATCCAGCTCCAGAGAACGTAGGCCCGGTTAATCCTAGTCCAGTTACTCCAGCTCCAGAGAATGTGGGGCCAGTTAATCCTGGTCCGGTCAATCCAGCTCCAGAAAATGTAGGCCCAGAGAACCCTGGTCCGGTTAATCCAGCTCAGGAGAACCCTGCCCAGGAGGTTGCTTCACAGGATAGTACTGTAACTACCAGTGAAAATATTGACGTACAGCAGGAGGCTTCAACTGCGCCTGCAGAAAGTACTGAAGTGCAAAATAAGGTTGATCCTTCTGTCTCAGAATTGATGGAGAAATCTGAGTCGGCAAAGGAATCTTTAGAAACACAGACTTCTCAAATTGCGGCAGTTTCAGAGTGGACGAGTAATTCTATTGCGTCTGAGGATGCATCTATTTCTTCTCAATCAACATCCACAGCGGAATCGTTAGCATCAGAAAATGAAAGCCTGGCATCTGAGTCAACCTCCAACTCACAGAAGTTGGCATCAGAGCAGGAGAGTCTTTCAACAGCTGTTTCAGAAGCGGAGAAGGATTATCAGTCAGCTTCAAATTCATTCTCAGAGGCAGGTCTTGAGGATGATTATCTTGAGAATTTGATGAAGGAGATTGAAGAGGCTAAGGCTGAGCTTGAGAGAGTTCAGGCAGAGGCACGCAACAATAACCAGGGGTTGAATCACGACGGTGGATCAAACAACTACTATGGTTATGGTGACAAGCTTGCTAATCTTCTTATTAAGTATGCCTTTTATCAGGAGGGCTACGTAGGAGTAATCCTTTACAGTGATTGGGATTATTCTAACTACAGCCAAAACTGCGTTAAGGTTTCTTATTTGGATTCCTCAGGAGAAAAGAAAATTGCATACTTTGATTATGTAACAATAGATAAGGTGGGTAATGCATTAGTTCCAGGCGTTACTCAAAATGGTAATCAAAACAACAACCCTAACGCCGTTGATGGAATTATGGTTGTTAAGAAGACTGCAGAGTATAGGGACGCTTCCGGTAATATTCTTACCTATAAGTATGTTACTGAGAGGGATGCTTCCGGAAATGATGTACAGGTATGTAAGTATTTCATAAACGGTCAGGAATTACCTAATGGTCTGTCTGTTCAGATGGATGATGCCACAGGAAGCTTTGTTGTTTCTTGGGGCTCAAAGTCTGTTCGTGACTCAGGCTGGGATACTTATACTGCTCAGGACGGATGCAAATATTATGATTTAGAAAGTTATTCTACCGCTCACGGTACTAAGAACTATACAGGGCAGTTTAAGGATATTTATCGAAATAACTGGGATAATAATCTTGGTGTAGTAGTTACCAATCAACAGGGTGATAGTACGTATCAGGTGTTGGTTGATGAGCAAAACAATATTGCCACACTTGAATATAGAAATGAGGCCGGTCGTACCGAGATTAAGATTGGCAATACCTTCTATTATTATGAAACTGCCAGATTTGAAAATAATGGTAATGGAACTTATACACTAACTGTGCATGAGGATTGGTTTGGACATGCTAGAGAAGCAAGACGAATTACTCTTCGTTCTGCAGCTCTTACATTCTCGCCAAAGTTTGTTGCAAAGCAGCAGGAGAGTTCTGATGTTTATTACAATAATAATAATCAGGCTATGAACGGCAACTTTGGAGAGAAGGGTTATGTATATTTCTCTATCAATGATTTTAATAAGGGTAATGATGATTATCATGGGGCTAGAAGTGAAGTTACGTCCCTTTCAGGTTCTGCCAGCACTATAGTATCACAGTCAGAAGTATGGTCAGAGTCTGTAAATTCATTTTATTCAGAATCTGCAGCATCCTCTGAGCAGCGCGCTGAGTCATTATTAGATAAGGCAAAGGCATCTGAGGCAGCATCGCAGTCTCGTGCAGAATCTCTCAGTGAGCTTGCTAAATTTAGTGAGTCTTTGTCTAGGTACATGAGCGAATCTGTTGGGGCAAGTCTGTCTCAATATGTGCGTGAGAGCTTGTCACTTAGCCAGAGCCAACATGATGCAAGCGTAAGTGCATCAGCAAGTACCAGCTTGGCGAATTTCATTAGCCAGATGGTTTCTGCAAGTGTATCAAACAGTGTTTCAAATAGCGAATTTGTATCGCTGAGTAATAGTGCATTTTCGGAAAGTGTAAGCTTGAGTGCAAGCGCAGCCTCAGCAAGTGAGAGCGCAAGTGCAAGTGCATTTTCAGAAAGTGAAAGCTTAAGCCGTAGTGCGTCAGCAGCAAGTGAAAGTGCTAGTGCAAGTGCAGCTTCAGCCAGTGAGAGCGCAAGTGCAAGCGCATATTCAGAAAGTGCAAGCTTAAGCCGAAGCGAGTCAGCAGCAAGTGAAAGTACTAAGGCAAGTGAGAGCGCAAGTACAAGCGTAAGCCAGTCTGTGGCAAGTGAAAGTGAAAGTGCAAGTACAAGCGCAAGTGTAAGTGAGTCAGCGGCAAGTGCTAGTGCAAGCACAAGTATAAGTGTAAGTGAGTCTGCGGCAAGTGAAAGTATAAGTTTAAGTATAAGTACAAGTATAAGTGAATCGGCGGCTAGTGTAAGTACAAGTATAAGTGAATCAGCAGCCAGCGTAAGTGCAAGCATAAGTGAATCGGCAGCAAGTGTAAGTGCTAGTCAGAGTCAATCATTAGAAAGCTTAATTGCAAGTCAGAGTGCATCGGAAGCAAGCGAGAGAGCAAGTCAGAGCGCATCTGCGGCAAGTGAGAGCACAAGCATAAGTGAATCAGCAGCAAGTGTAAGTGCTAGTCAAAGTGAATCATTAGAAAGCTTGATTGCAAGTCAAAGTGCATCTGCAGAAAGCGAAAGCATAGCCAGCGAGAGTGCTAGCCAGAGCGAGCATGTGGCAAGTGTAAGTGCAAGCCTAAGCCAGTCGACAGCAAGTGTAAGTGAGAGTGCAAGTGCATCAGCAGTTAGTGAGAGTATAAGTGTAAGCGAGTCAGCAGCAAGCGTAAGCGCAAGTGTAAGTGAGTCTGCGGCAAGTGTAAGCGCAAGTCAGAGTGAATCAGCAGCCAGCGTAAGTGCTAGTCTGAGCCAGTCGACAGCAAGTGTAAGTGAGAGTGCAAGCGCATCAGCAGCTAGTGTAAGTGTGAGCCTGAGTGAATCAGCAGCCAGTGTAAGTGCAAGCCAAAGTGCATCAGCAGCTAGTGAAATTATAGCCAGCGAGAGTGCAAGCCAGAGCGCATCAGCAGCTAGTGAAAGCTTAAGCCAGAGTGCATCAGCAGCCAGTGAAAGTGCAAGCGCAAGCGCATCAGCAGCAAGTGAGAGTGCAAGTCAAAGCGCATCTACAGCTAGTGAAAGTGCAAAGCAGAGCGAGTCTGCAGCAAGCGTAAGTGCAAGTCAGAGTGAGTCAGCAGCAAGCGTAAGTGCAAGTCAGAGTGCATCAGCAGCAAGTGAGAGTGCAAGTCAAAGCGCATCAGCAGCAAGCGAGAGTGCAAGTCAGAGCGCATCAGCAGCTAGTGAGAGCGCAAGACAGAGTGCAAGTGAAAGTGCTAGACAGAGCGCAAGTGAGAGTGTAAGACAGAGCGAAGCTGCAGCAAGTGAAGCAGCACCAGCAGCAAGCGAGAGTGTAAGTGCAAGCGAGACTGCACCAGCAGCTAGTGAGAGTACATCTACAAGTGAGACTCCAGCAGCAGCGGCAACAAATGGATCTGTTGCACCTGGACCAACCATAAGTATTCCAACACCAGGGGCACCAGCCGCTGCTATAGCACCAGATGTATCTGCAATTTTGGAGTCTCAGGTAGCAGCTAATTCATTTAATGAGGTTGCGGCAGCACCAGCTTCTGGTAATGCAATAGAGAACGTAACATCATTTAACGAGCTTGATAACAACATGGATGCTATAAGAGACGAGCAGGTACCTCTTGCAGTGCAGCTTGATGATGATGTGGAAAGAGAAGCTGATAAGGACAATGTTGAAATCACCGACGAGGAGACACCTCTTGCAGTTGCTAAGAGTGGCATTGGTGGCAGAGTATGGTGGTATTGGATCCTTATTATTATCAGTGTTATTTCCGGTAAAGTTGCTAAGGACAAGAGAAAGCTAAAAGAAAAGGAAGTAGAAGCTGATAATAAATAACAGATTACAAATGTTGTTTTAAAAGGTTTTACAGGGCGTCTATCCAATTTGGAAGGACGCCCTCTTTCTTCAGAGAATATTATTTAATTACCTATAAAGTAAAAACACGTAAATTGATACACTAATTTATTATTGGTTATGTTATTATTAACTATAAGAAGCGTGAATATGTTTAAGGAGGGGTTTGTATGAATAAGGCTACTAAGCGAGTTTTGGAGTTTTTAGCGATATTATTGCTAACATTTATAATCGAGCTATCTAGTCCATTTAATCCATGGATTAAGGCAAGCATGACTCCGATTCAGGAAGAAATTCTTGATATAGCACACCAGATACGCGAGGGCTTTTTGGCCTACGTTGAGGTGGATGGGCACTATGGACCTGTTCTTTACGAATTCTTTGGGCTGGGATATTTGCCTACAGATGGCCATATTGTTCATTTGATAATGGAATTTGTGCTTATATTCATAACGGTTCTCTTCCTATATAAAACAGCCAAATTATATACATCAGAGATTTTTGCTCTTGTTTCTGCGGCAGGACTTTCTATTTTTGCATGGGGAGCCCTTACACACGCAGGAGCAGAAGAGTTTATGTTTTTCATTCTTACATTAACCGGCTATCACATTGCCAGACAGTTAAAGTTTGGATTCTTATCACATCATTCTTATTTGCTGGCGATTGATTTGGGTCTGGTATTTTTCCTGCAGCCGGGATATATATTCTTCTGGATTGCATTAATCATTTTCTTCGCAATTAAGTTTAAGGTTGATGGCATTGAGCGCAAGCAGTACAAATCCTTCTGCCTTTCTACACTTGAGGGACTGTTAACTGTTGGTGTGCCTATGGGATTATACCTGTGGTATTTCAAAAATGCAGCCGCATTCTGGAGGCAGGTAGTTGTTTATAATATGAATAATTTGGGCGGATTTATTGATGGCCTAAAGATTATTTTGAGTACTCCTTGGGCGGTTTGCATAGCCATTTTAATACTTGTGATAATCATTAAAGCTATAGCAAAGGAAAAGGTTACTGACTTATGCTGCTGGCTTGGCATTATGATTGTTGCATTTATAGTTATTGCTTTGCAGGGGGATAATTACGAATCATTTAGAGAGTTATCAAAGGCTCTTTATATTGTTCCTATCGCATGCGTATTTTCTTTTATTGATAAAGCTCTAGGCTTGGAAGTGGAAGAAAGATTATTTTAGAATTGATTTGGCCTAGTTAGTGTTATACTAGCTAGGCTATTTTGCTAGAGGTGGATTGATGGACGATATCAAAGTTTTAATTCTTACAGAAAATATTGATAAGTTTTCTAGTGATTATCCAGCGGAAATTAAAATATT
>JAEEGK010023080.1_pt1 | contig 13007 bp, 13 predicted proteins | sample 8958771 | NCBI WGS metagenome assembly JAEEGK01 (sample SAMN16246547, study PRJNA631951) | gut metagenome | biome: gut microbiome; feature: rumen; material: SC-attached | host: Bos | place: Iran: Karaj | collected 2018-10 | reverse complement strand
CCCTTGGTTTTTTCACCTGGCTCCCATTTCTGAGGAGCCGATTTCACCACGCGCACCGCTGAGCGGTGCGGAAGGGACTCGAACCCGCGCTTCGCGCTGATTGCTATCTACGTTACCCCCCGCTGCCAAGGCAGCTGCCCCCTCGGGGGGCTCGGAGGTCGAGGGTTCGGAACCGGCTACTACCATAAACGAAAACAACCACCCCCAAATGGGATGGTTGTTTTGTTTGCGGTGCGGAAGGGACTCGAACCCTCGACCTCCGGCGTGACAGGCCGGCATTCTAACCAGCTGAACTACCGCACCATTAAAGTTTGAATTTAGGCTAAGGCGTTTTTCTCAAACGCGGATGCAAAGATAGGGATATTTTTTCAACCTGCAAATTTTTCCGGGAATATTTTTAAAATTTTTAAGTAGGATAAAAACGCCTCCCGAAGCGACAACAAGAAGGAAATTTTGCTAAATTTGTAATCCCCAACAATATAGAACGAAATGTTAACATTCATCATCAGCATTCTGGCCCTGATCGCCGGATATCTTCTTTACGGAAAGTTTGTAGAACGCGTATTCAACCCGGAGCCAGACAGACCCACCCCGGCAGTCAGCCGTCCCGACGGAGTAGACTACATCCCCCTCCCTACGTGGAAAGTATTCATGATCCAGTTCCTCAACATCGCCGGCACAGGCCCGATCTTCGGAGCGATCATGGGAGCCAAGTTCGGACCGGCCTCCTACCTCTGGATAGTCCTCGGATGCATCTTCGCCGGAGCAGTCCATGATTACCTCAGCGGAATGCTTTCGGTACGCCACGACGGAGCCAGCCTGCCCGACCTGATAGGGAAATATCTCGGCCAGGGAACAAAGAAAGTAATGCTGGTATTCACCGTAATCCTGCTGATTCTTGTAGGTGCAGTCTTCGTATACAGCCCGTCTCTGATTCTGGGCGACATCGCCGGAGACGGCAGCCGCAACGCAATAATGATATGGGCTGCGATCATATTCGCATACTATCTCATCGCGACCATCCTTCCTATCGACAAGATCATAGGAAAGATATATCCGCTCTTCGCGATATCGCTCATATTCATGGCCATCGCCCTCATGGTCGGACTGTTCATCAAATGGCCGGCAATCCCTGAGATCTGGGACGGACTCGCAAACAGAGGCCCGGAACTGGGAGTCAAGGGACAGCCGATATTTCCATGCCTGTTCATAACCATTGCCTGCGGAGCGATCAGCGGCTTCCATGCCACCCAGAGCCCGCTCATGGCCAGATGCATGAAAAATGAAAAACTAGGCAGACCTATCTTCTACGGATCCATGATCACCGAAGGCCTCGTCGCCCTGATCTGGGCAACGATATCCTCATACTTCTTCTTCGCCGGAGGCGCTGAGGAGGTTGGATCATCCCTCGGCGCAGCAGCCCCGACCGTCGTAACGGCAGTTTCGAAAGGATGGCTTGGAGTCATAGGCGGAATCCTGGCCATACTGGGAGTAGTGGCCGCCCCGATAACGACCGGCGACACCGCACTCCGCAGCTGCCGGCTCATCGTTGCAGACGCCGTCCACTACGACCAGAAACCCGTGCGCAGCCGACTGGCTTTATGCGTCCCTATCTTCTTGGCGACAGCTCTGATACTCTGGTTCAACATCGCCAACGAAGACGGATTCAACGTAATCTGGAGGTATTTCGGATGGGCCAACCAGACCCTCTCAATCTTCACGCTCTGGGCCCTGACGGTTTATCTGTCAAGAAACAAGAAAGGGTTCGCGTACATGATTACGCTTATTCCGGCATTGCTCATGACTTCGGTCTGCACGACCTATATATGTACGGCAAAAATCGGCCTCAACCTGCCTATGGAGTGGAACACTGCTATCGGCATAGCAACGGCAGCCGTCTCCGCAGCGCTGTTCGGACTGTGGCGCAGCAAAGATGTCAGAAAACCTGCAATTTAACTTTTCCGCAATAATTTGTTAAAAATCATTCGGATTGCTACATTTGTAGTACTGACCAACTTTATAATTATGCTAGACAAAGAACGCGGCCTATATGTCGCCCACAGCGAAAACGGGCCAATAAGTATCATCGGTAAAATGGCTAACCGCCATGGACTTATCGCCGGAGCAACCGGAACCGGCAAAACAGTAACCCTCCAGGTTCTCGCAGAGACCTTCTGCCAGGCCGGTGTACCATGCTTCATGGCCGATATGAAAGGCGACCTCTCAGGTATCAGCCAGCCGGGCAAGCTCTCGGGATTCATCCAGAAGAGACTTCCGGAGTTCGGCATTGAGGATCCCCAGTTCCAGTCATGCCCGGTACGCTTCTTCGATGTCTTCGGAGAGCAGGGCCATCCGATGCGCGCGACAATCTCGGACCTCGGTCCGCAGCTTCTCGGCCGCCTTCTCGAGCTCAACGAAACCCAGACAGGAATCCTGAACATAGTATTCAAATTCGCTGACGACAACGGCCTGCTTCTTCTCGACCTGAAAGACCTCCGTCTTCTTCTCGACCATGTAGCCAAGAACGCCGCCGCCCTTACGACAGAATACGGCAACGTCTCCGCAGCCAGCGTAGGCACGATCCAGAGAGCCCTCCTGACCCTAGAGAACCAGGGTGCAGACAAGTTCTTCGGCGAGCCGGACTTCGACGTCTATGACCTCCTCCAGTGCGAAGGCGGAAAAGGCGTCATGAACGTCCTTGCGGCCGACAAGCTGATGCTCAACCCGAAGCTTTACTCTACCTTCCTGCTCTGGCTCCTCTCGGACCTCTATGCCAGACTTCCGGAAGTCGGAGACATGGACCTTCCGAAACTGATCTTCTTCTTCGACGAAGCCCATATGCTCTTCAACGACACCTCCAAGGCTCTCGTGGACAAGATCGAGCAGGTAGTAAGGCTTATCCGAAGCAAGGGCGTCGGAGTATATTTCGTAACCCAGTCCCCTACCGATATTCCTGAAAGCATCCTCGGACAGCTCGGAAACCGTATCCAGCACGCCCTCCGTGCCTTTACTCCTAAGGACCAGAAGGCCGTCAGGACAGCAGCTGACACCTTCCGCGCCAACCCTGCATTCAAGACTGACGAGGCTATCATGAATCTTGAAACCGGTGAAGCTCTCGTATCTTTCCTTGACGAAAAGGGCGCCCCTACAGTAGTCGAAAGAGCCAAGATTCTCTTCCCTCTCAGCCAGATCGGAGCAATCACCGACGACCAGAGGGCCATGATCATAAAGCAGTCCCGCCTCTACGGCCGTTACGACACTGCCGTCGACCGCGAAAGCGCATTTGAAGTCCTTCTGAAGCAGGCTGAAGAGCAAGCCGAAGCAAAGCGTAAAGCCGAAGAAGAGCAGAAGGCCGAGGCTGAGCGCATAGCCCAGGAGAAAGAGCAGGCAAGACAGGAGAAAGAGAACGCAAAGAAAAAGAAGAACGGTCTTGGAAACAAGATTTTCGCGGCTGTAGCGACCGCCGTAGCGGCAAGCGTAGCCAGAAGCGTCGGCAGTGCCGTTTCCAACAGCATATCCGGAAAGAAAACTACCGCCAAGAAGTCAAGCTCTACAAAAAATGCCGCCGGAAAGGCAGCAAGTTCAGCAGCTTCGGCAGCTACAAGGACAATCACCAAAGAGCTTACCAGAAGCGTCCTCGGCAACCTTATAAAATAGGTTCAGACAAAGAACGAAAAATGCACGCGCCCGTACTTCTTCTCCTTGAGGAAGTGCGGGTGCTCCGTAAAGGAGTGCTCATCACCATGCTCCAGCACAAACCAGCAGTCCGGATGAAGGATTCCGGCCGCAAAGACCTTGTCAGGGATGGTCTCGAGATCGTCCAGCGCATAAGGCGGATCGGCGAAGACAATGTCAAACTTCTCGGTACATAGAGGCAGGAACTCAAAGACATTGTGACGCACGACAGTAATCTTGTCGGCAATCCCGAGCCTCCGGGCCTCCGACGAAATGAAGGCGGCATGGATCGGGTTCATCTCGACGGTCCAGACATGGCCGACGCCCCTTGACACGAACTCATAGGAAATAGCGCCGGTCCCTCCGAACAGGTCCAGAACCTTGAGGTCCTCGAATTCATATTCATTGCCGATCATGTCGAAGAGAGCTTCGCGGGCGAAATCCGTAGTCGGACGGGCCTTGAACGAAGCCGGCGGATCGATTGTCTTTCCTTTTAATGAGCCCGAAATAATCCTCATAATACCTCCACAGCCTTGAAATAACGGTAAAGAGACATCTCCTGGTCTGCTGCCAGCGGAGTCCTGAAGCAGATAGTCGAGAGCTCAGGGTTAAGCTGAAGTTTCTTCATCGCCAGGAAGATGAAATACTCGGCCGTCGTGAAATCCACGGCCTGGTAAGAGTTGCACAGAAGAAGGCTCTTTCCCTGGGCGATTGCAAGATGCAGATAGCCGTCCATATAGGAAGCCAGTATCTTGTTGTACTCCGGGCAACGCCCCAGGTCCCTCAATATATAGAATATCTCCGGAAGCACAGGGGAGGTATTTCCGGCCGTAGTATATACTGTCTGCGAAATAGCCTTGGACAAAGTTTCATCCATGGAATTAGAATACACCAGCACAGCATCGTAAGCAGGTACGTCCATATAGTCCACCGAATCGGAATCCCTGAGGGAGACCGACTCTGCAAGAGCCTGCCTTGCAGTCGAAGGATCGAAGAAATGATTCGGCACAAGGGCGAACTTCGGAGTAAGAAGAGAAATTTCGACAGCGTCGTATCTCCTCTGGAATTCCGGAGTTGTGAAAATACGCTCGGCGCCCTGCCATCCGGAAGATTCAGAGCTGCCTATCTTAAAAGAATATCCACTCAAGGAGACTTGAATGGATATTCTGCTATCTGGTATAAATTCCATATTCATACTATGCGGACCGGTTCCGCGGGGGAACTACTCCCAGTTACCGGCGTTGTTGTTAGGTGCGGTTATACTTCCGACCTGAAGACCTTCGTAACGGTTCTTGTTGAGCTGCTCGTTATCGAGGTTGATACGGAGCTGGTTGTCAAGACCTTTGAGAAGCTTCTTGTAAGGCATCTTGGCCTCGAAGAGAGGAACATCCACACCGGAAACCTTCTTTACTGCAGCCTCCATCTCTACAAGCTCGCCGCCTGAGAAAGGAATATATCTGAGGGAGTCTGCAACGAAGTCAGGACGTGAGTGGAAAAGAGTATCCTTTACATTGACCTGGTTCTTGATGGTGAATACGAGATTCTCGCCATTGAGGTAACGCTGATAAAGCTCAGCTGCGGTGATCTTCTTGTTGGCCTTTCTGAGTTTCTCGGTATTGACAACTGCGAGGGAGTCATCCTTTGAACCGACCTGCATGATGATATCCATCTTGCCGGTATTGTAGAAAAGAAGAAGAGAATCCATCGTCGAAGCGAACTTTCCGTTGGCGCTCTTGTAAGCGACCTGAAGATCACGGATATCTTTAAGACGCTGGATACCTACAGCCTCGCGAGCCTTGGTCTCCTTATTGAATCTGACCGGCTGCTGAATGCTATCTACAATCTTGTAAACGAGTCCTACAGCTAACAGCGCGAGTACAATCTGAAGGATAATCTTGACTGAATTGTTCATTATTATTAGTTTTTTAATTATTAGCAAACTTTCCGACAAAGTTATGAAAATCATTTATCAAATGCAATATAATTTGTAAATTTGCAAGTCGAACAAATCTTATGATAAAGATAGCTGCAAATACGTCCGGACTTATCCACGACCTTATTGCAAGGGCGTCGAAGATAACCACGGTATCGCATACACACCCCGACGGCGATGCAATCGGGAGCAGCGTCGCAATGGTCTGCTGGCTGAGGTCTCTCGGCAAGGATGCCGTCTGCGCCTTCCCCGACAGTATAGGAGCAAATCTGGAATTCATTTTCCCTGAGGAGATTAGGCTTTCAAGGCTTGTCTATGACGAAGCCCCGAAGGAAACTTCGGAAAGGCTCGGGGACAGCGATCTCATAATTTGTCTCGACTTCAACGCCTTCAACAGGACCGAAGGCATGGCCGACGCCCTGGCTTCCTCGAAAGCCGCGAAAATACTGATCGACCACCATCTCAACCCGGACGAGTCAGCCTTCGATGTCTGCGTCTCAGAGACAGGGATTTCGTCTGCCAGCGAACTGGCATACTATGTGCTGATGACAATGCCTGAGACTGGAGGAGATGCCGGCAGACTGCCGTCTGAGAGCGCCAATGCCCTGATGGCCGGAATGACGACAGACACCAACAATTTCGCAAATTCGACCTACCCTTCGACGCTCCAGATGGCTTCGGAACTGCTCCAGGCCGGAGTGGACAGGGACGCGATAGTCGCCGAAATCAACTGGTGCTACGGAGAGAACCGGCTGAGGCTGATCGGCTGCGCGCTGAAGGATCTCATGAGCATAACTCCAGACGGGGTATCATATATCGTCCTGGACGCCGGTACCCTGAAAAAATACGGAGTCATGGAGGGAGATACCGAGGGCCTGGTCAATATGCCGCTGGCGATCAAAGGAGTGCGCATGAGCATTATGCTCAAGCAAGACAACGGATACTTCAGGGTTTCCGTGAGATCCAAGAAAGGCACTTCAGCCAATACTCTGGCAAGGGAGTATTTCAACGGGGGCGGCCACGAACTGGCCGCAGGAGGAAAGCTTTTCTTCCCGAAGGATATTGCGACCCCGGAAGAGGCTCCGGCCTACATTGAAAAAGTAACAAGAGAATATTTCGCAAATGAAGCTTAGATTCATACTGCCCCTGATTATCCTGTCATTCATTTCCTGCGAGAAGGAGGAAGTGAAGAACAGGCTGAATACCCAGGAGAACTATATCGAGCAGTTCATCGAGTCTCAGGTCAATGCAGACTCGACCCGATACAGCGTTTCCAACAAAGGGGCCTACAGAGTTGTCCTTGCCAAAGGTAAAGGCGAAGAGCTTACTTCAAACGGTACGGTTTCTTTCTATTATGCAGGTTATCTGCTTACCGGAAAGACTCTCAACGAATCCACGATGTTCGCCACCAACAGGAAGGAAATCGCCGAGACCGCCGACTGGGACACGGCTGACGTAGAGAAATTTGCGATAAAGACCATAACCCTTTCGGAAGCCGGTCTGATCGACGGGCTGAAGAAAGGACTTGTAGGAGTAATGGGAGGAGAAGAATGCTATATACTGTTTTCCGGAAAATATGGTTTCGGAGACAAGCAGTTAGGCACGATTCCTGCAAATTCAGGACTGGTCTACCATATTTGGGTAGAGAGCATAAGCAACGAATAAGAATATGAAAAGAAACTTTATATACAATCTGCTCGCTATAGCAGCAGTATCCGCAATCGCAGTAGGCTGCGCTAAAAGTCACGAGACCTCCGCACAGGAGGAAGAAGAGGAATACCTCAAGGCATGGCTTCAGGTCAACCATCCTGATGCAGTAAAGTCCGGATATGGAATCTATATTCTCGACGACCAGCCGGGAACCGGAGCCAATTATAAAGGCGAAGGAGCAATATACGTCCTCAGGACGATACGTTCTCTGGACGGTACTGTCGCTTCCACGAACGACGGACAGCTCGCAAAGCAGCTTGGCACCTACAAGCAGCAGTATTACTATGGTCCCCACATGACCAATGTCGCCGGGAACAACGCCATAGTCGGTATCACGGACATGCTCTATGGCATGAAGATAGGCGGCACAAGGACTGCCCTCATCCCTTCATGGCTAATGACTTTCGACAGATATGCTTCGGAAGAAGAGTACAAGAAGCATGAGAACGACTATGCGCCGGCGATCTACACCATCACCCTTGAAGGTGCTTATGAATCTGCCGAGAAATGGGAAGGCGACTCTCTGGCGAGATATATCATGCATAATTACCCGGGCGTGAGCGCTTCTGAGGGCTATGCCTACTATACGATAAAGGCTCCGAAGAAGCCTATTCCTGCTGATTCGACAGTCTATATCAACTATACAGGACGTCTCACCAACGGTCAGGTGTTCGACACGACAGTCGAGGATACCGCCAAGGTATACAATATCTGGTCAAGCAGAAAGACTTATGCTCCAGTAGCTGTCAAGACAGCGGCCAAAGACAATGCTGTCACCATGGGCGGAAGCACTGTTGTCGAAGGCTTCGGCCACGCCGTCAACAATGTCGGTGTCTATGGCCATGGCATCTCTATCTTCATGTCCAAATATGGTTACGGCTCCACCGGTAGCGGAGCGGCAATTCCTCCGTATTCTCCTCTGGTATTTGAAATTGAAGTAGTCGATAAACCTTAATATATGGCGGCAGGAGCGATTCCTACAAAGCTTGGAACGCAGAAAATCAGTTCCCTGTTGATATCCTATGCAGTCCCTGGCATCATTGCCATGGCTGCATCGTCTCTTTATAACTTGGTGGACAGAGCTTTCATCGGCCATATCGAAGAAGTAGGTTCCCTAGCCTTCTCCGGTCTTGCAGTCACATTTCCGCTGATGAACATCTCAGCGGCCCTAGGCACCCTCGTGGGCGTCGGAGGATCGACCATGATCTCGGTGCTGCTCGGCCAGAAAAACTATGACGTCGCCAACAAGGTCCTCGGCAACGTAGTCAGCCTGAATGTCGCCGTCGGCTTGCTTTTCACCATCCTCACTCTCGCGTTCATCAATCCAATCCTTACATTTTTCGGAGCCAGCGAGAACACACTGCCGTTTGCCAGGGACTACATGACCATAATTGCTATCGGCAACGTGGTCACCCACCTGTATTTCGGACTGAACAGCGTGATCAGGTCGTCCGGAAACCCGAAACTCGCGATGGGGCTTACCCTGTTTACGGTGGTTTCCAACGCCATACTCGACCCGGTGATGATCTATGGACTCGGCATGGGGATCAGGGGCGCCGCGACAGCCACCGTCATCTGTCAGACACTTGCGATGGTCTTCACCCTGAAATACTTCCTTAACAAGGAGAGGTTCCTGCACATACCTAAAAAGCTGGTCCTCGATGTCAGGATAGCCAGGGACTCGCTTGCCATAGGCATGGGGCCGTTCCTGATGAATCTCGCCAGCTGCATCGTAGTGCTTTTCATCAACCAGCAGTTGCTCAAGTACGGAGGTGACCTGGCAATCGGAGCATACGGAATAGTCAACAGTATCTCGTTCTTGTTCGTAATGACAGTGATGGGCTTCAATCAGGGTATGCAGCCTATCGCCGGCTACAACTACGGAGCGCGGCAGTACTCCAGAGTAAAAGAAGTATATACATTGACAGCCTTCTGGGCGACATTGGTCACCCTTCTCGGCTTCATCATATCAGAATTCCTTTCCGGGCCGGTCGTGTCGATATTCACCCACGACCCGGAGCTAAAGAAACTCGCGATAACGGGCATCAGGGCGACGAACGTCGCCTTCCCTATCGTCGGTTTCCAGATGGTCACCACAAACCTTTTCCAGTGCCTTGGAATGGTCCACAAATCCATCTTCCTCTCTCTGTCGAGACAGTTGCTGTTCCTCGTCCCGTGCATCTATATCCTTCCGGGAATTCTCGGTTCGGAGATGGGCGTCTGGTACAGTTTCCCTATCTCTGACTCTCTTGCGGCAATCCTCACCGCGATACTTGCAGCAGGACTCGTACGCAAGTTGCGCAATCTCAAAGACGGAGACGATCCGTCCATACTCGGAAGTAAAATCTAAGCGCCATGAATACAATCATCAATATCGGACGCCAGTTCGGCAGCGGAGGAGGCTTCGTAGCCAAGGCCATCGGCGAAAAACTCGGAATCAAGGTCTATGACAACGAGCTCATCTCGAAGGCTGCCGAGGAAAGCGGTTTTTCAAAGGATCTCTTCAGGAGAAGCGACGAGAAACGCAGTCTGTTCACCATGTCCACCTTCTTCTCCCCATGGAGATATGAAGTCGGAGAAAACTACGTCAATGATGACGCCCTGTTCAGAATCCAGAGCGACGTGATCCGCGAGATTGCGTCAAAGGATTCGGCAATCATTATCGGACGCTGCTCGGATTACATTCTGAGGGACATGAAATGCCTCGACGTATTCATCAGCGCGCCTCTGGAGTACAGGATAAAGAGGGTCGCCGACCGTGAAAAAATGAGCGAGGACGACGCCAGAGCGCTTATCGCCAAGAAAGACCGCACCCGCGAGACATATTATAACTACTTTACATTCGGCAACTGGGGAGTAGCCTCGAACTACGATCTCTGCATCGATTCGTCAATCCTCGGTATCGAAGGTACGGCTGACATCATTATCGAGGCTGGAAAGAAGATGGGGATCATACAATGAGAAGAGCCCTGATAATGACTCTGTGCCTTGCAGCGGCACTCTTCCTTATAGTCGCTTACCTCTGTTCCGGAGAACAGGTCCAGACGAAAAGCTCGACAGTAGAACTCAACAAAGTACTCACAAACGAAATGTCCGACACCACCTCTCTCGAGAGGATGGAAAGGAAGGTGCGCAATTATATGCAGCAATGGGGGCTCAAAGGCGCCCAGCTTACAATAATGCGCAATGATTCGCTATACTATTCCAAAGGATTCGGCTGGGCTGACGAGGAGAAGAACGTAAGGATGGAGCCTTCCAACATTATGAGGATGGCTTCCGTCTCGAAGCTGATAACAGCAGCCGGAATAATGGTCCTTCAGGAAAAATGCCTGCTTTCCATAAAGGATACAGTGTTCGGTCCCGACAGGATTCTTTCAGACGACTACTATCTCAGTTCAATCAAGGACAGCAATTATTACAAGATAACGATCGAGGATCTGCTGCGCCACAAGGCCGGATTCAAGACCGGAGGCGGCGACCCCATGTTCTCGACCAGATCGATAATGGTCAACAACGGGCTGAAGACTCCCCCGGACCATGAGACCCTGCTGCGCTGCGTACTGCGCCGCCGTCTCGGATACCTCCCCGGCACTTCGCAGGCCTATTCGAATCTCGGATACATGATACTCAGCATGATAATCGAGAAAGTCAGCGGGCAGCCTTACGAGGAATTCATCCAGGAGAACGTGCTTCATCCGGCAGGCTGCCTTGACATGCATATCGCGAAGAATTACTATAAAGAGAAATATAAGAACGAGGTGCGTTACTACGTACCTTCGAACGAGCCGCTTGTCCCGGAATACAACAATAGCGGAGACTCTGTCGTGCGATGCTATGGCGGCAACGACATAACGTCTCTCGCGGGAGCGGGCGCATGGGTAGGATCATCTGCCGAGCTGGCCCTGTTCGTGGCTTCGATCGACGGACGCCCGGAAATCCCGGACATCATCTCGAAAGAGAGTGTGGACGCGATGGTCGAGTATTTCGACAAAGAGACATTCTCCTTCGGCTGGAATGACACGGAACCTTCGAACGGCTGGCAGAGGACCGGCACATTCTCGGGCACGTCGGCCCTGATCTGGTATTTCCCTGACGGGGAATGCTGGGTGTTCCTCACGAACACCAGTACATGGAAAGGTCCCGGCTTTGCCCGCTATACGAAGACACTCTTCCGCGAACTGCGCCGAGACCATGGCTCAAAGATTCCATCCCGCGACCTTTTCAGGTAACGGGATTATTTTATTTCACGAACATCACTGCTTCAGCTATAGAGTTGAGCTTTGTGTCGGCGCTGTCGGCGCGGCTTGCAAGGATACAAGGTGCTGTTGTTCCGACGAGCATTCCGGCCTGCTTTACTCCGCTGCAAAGCTTGGAGTTGGATTTCCAGAATACGTTTGCTGATTCGATATTAGGGAAGACGAGGCAGTCAGCGTCTCCGGCCACAGGGCTGGTGAGCTTCTTAATCTGCACTGCTTCAGCGTCGATCGCTACATCAAGAGCGAGAGGACCGTCACCGATGCATCCAGGGATCTGGCCGCGGTCACACATCTTGGCGAGCATTGCGCCTTCCATGCAAGCCGGCATAGAGTCGAGCATCTGCTCGGAAGCTGCGATGAAGGCAACCTTAGGCTTGGCGATACCGAATGACTTGGCCACGCCGGTAACGAAACCGGTCATCTTGACCTTCTGCCTGAATTCAGGAGCAGGAATCACTGCCATGTCGGTAAGGAAGATAAGCTTGTGGTAATTAGGGTTCTCGATGATGCCGACGTGGCTGAGAAGTCCCTTTGCAGGAAGAAGTCCTGTCTCCTTGTTAAGGATGGCGCGGAGGAACTTGTCAGTAGAGCAGAGTCCCTTCATGAGGACATCGCCTTCCTTGTCATGGACCATCTGGACAGCCTTTGCGACTGCCTTGATCTCAACCGGCTCATTTACGATCTCGAACTTTGCGACGTCGATGCCGTTCTTGGCGCAGACGTCCTTGATCATGTTCTCGTCACCTACGAGGGTGGCCTTTACGAAACCGAGGTCTACAGCCTTTCCGGCGGCCTCGATGGTATGCTCGTCGACTGCCCAGGCAGCGATAAGTTTCTTGCAGATATTATTGGCCTTGAGTTCGGCGAATACGTCTGAAAATTTTGTGATCATATTATCTTAGTCTTCTAATGAATTTACGATATGCATTGTGTCCCTTGCGATGACAAGTTCCTCATCGGTGGTGATGAGGGCGACCTTTACCTTAGAGTCAGGGAGAGAGATGATGGCATCCTCGCCGAAAGCCTTGTTGGCTTCGTAGTCGAACTTGAGTCCGAGATAGGTGAAGTTCTCGCAGACACGGCGGCGGAGACGGTTGTTGTGCTCGCCGATACCGCCTGTGAAGACGATGAGGTCGACGCCGTTCATCTCAGCCACGAACTGGCCGATATTCTTTATGATATCGAAAGTAAGTTTCTTGAAGACAAGCTTTGACTTGTAGTCGCCGGCATTGGCCTTTTCGTCAAGCTCCCTGGCGTCAGAAGAAACGCCGGAAAGACCGAGGAAGCCGCTCTTCTTGTTGATGAGGGTGGTAACCTCGTCCGGAGAAAGATTCTCCTTCTTCATGATGTAAGGAATGACGTTTGCGTCAATGTTGCCGACACGGGTTCCCATGATCATACCCTCAAGCGGAGTGAAGCCCATCGAGGTGTCG
>JAEEGK010023077.1_pt1 | contig 13007 bp, 15 predicted proteins | sample 8958771 | NCBI WGS metagenome assembly JAEEGK01 (sample SAMN16246547, study PRJNA631951) | gut metagenome | biome: gut microbiome; feature: rumen; material: SC-attached | host: Bos | place: Iran: Karaj | collected 2018-10 | reverse complement strand
TATTTCGGGATATTAAACTGGCAGCCTTCCACAGTTTTCATTTGAAAACGGGGTATTCCAGATGAATATGCCGAAATTCCTTGTCTTCATTCCCCTGAAGGTTCGCCTTTTTTTGCGATGTAAAAGTTTATACCCTACGGCATACAGCCAATAAAAAAAACTGCCCATGAGGGTTCAAAACGTAAAAGTTTACCCCTTGGCTCCAGTCAATAAAAACTTCAAAACATCGACAATATGCTTAGATACGCTCTATATAGTTACCTTCCGCAGCGATACTTAAAGCGGGCATGCTTCGAGCAGATAGACCTCAACAGACGTATTCTTGACTTCAAGGACGGCAGAGGTTACGCTATCCGTTGGGCTGCAAGGGAAATGGCAAGGTCACTCTCTCTGATGGACTTGTCAGATACAATCATCGTATGCATCCCGGCCAGTTGCAAGCGGACAAATGACATCCGTTTCAAGCGCTTTTCTAAGGAACTTTCAGAACGGCTCGGAGCTGTGAACGGGTTCAACCACATCATCGTTAAAGGCCATCGTCAGAAGGCTCATATCAGCCATGTTCACGAACTCGCAGACGGAGCAAGTGAGTGCTACCACATCGACGAGGATTTCTTCCGTGGAAAGAATGTTTTGGTAGTCGATGACATTACAACCACAGGAAAGACCGCCAATGCTTTTATAGAGCGCATGGAGGCAGCAGGTGCCAAAGTCCGCATGGCCATGTTCCTCGCTAAAACACGAAATTTCAAACATAAATAATAGTCAATTATGAATGCAACAACAGTTAAGCTTAGTGTTAGACAGTGGGCATCGGAAGACCGCCCAAGTAACAAACTTCAGAACCTCGGAACCGCAGCTTTGTCGGATTCTGAATTGCTGGCCATCCTCGTGGGAAGTGGTACTCCGCAGCACAATGCAGTAGAGATTGGACAACAGATTATGAGCCGTTTTGACCATAGTCTGAGCAAACTGGCCAAGGCTGATTTCCGTGAAATCAAGGACATCGACGGCGTTGGGACTTATACCGCTTGCAAGATTCTTGCAGCCATCGAACTGGGTAAGCGCAGGCAGCTTGCAACTGCTTCTATGGCTCCAGACCTCAGCACCGCAACGGCCATCTATAACTACATGAACCCTAAGATGCAGGACTTGCAGGTAGAGGAAGGCCATGTGATTCTTCTCAATCAGAACTATAAGCTGATTAAGTCTGTACGCATTAGCCAGGGTGGTATTACTGAGACTTCTGTTGACATCCGTATCATCATGAAAGAGGCCGTTTTGAATAATGCAACCATCATCGTTTTCTGCCATAATCATCCCAGTGGGAACATCTGCCCGAGTAGGGTGGATGATGAACTCACAAGGTCGATCAAGCGTGCTTGCGACCTGATGCGCATACATTTTGCCGACCATGTTGTGATAGGGGATTGTTCGTATTATTCCTATAGGGAGCAGGGAAAATTGTGAGGCTTAGTTGCTTCACAATTTTGCGCTCTTGCGGAGGGTAACAATCCTCCGCAAGAGTTTTTCGTTTGTATCATCATCCTAATACATCCTAACTCCATCCTAATTCATGATCCCACCACATGCGCACCACAGCACCACCACAAATGCACCATCAGCACCTCCCGTTTTTCGGGCTTCAGCGGTTTCGGTTTACCACAAATGCACCACATCAGCACCACACTTATTGAAAGTTTTTGTAAGTTTTTGAAACTTTTTGCACCATGTAACATGAGGAAAACTTCCTCCTAATTCATCCTAACACTTCATAATACGGAATCATACCAAATCATACCCTGATTCATACCCTGAATCGTAGAAAATCATTCCCTCAGATTTTGTCGGATTCCATTACCTCCAGCCCGTACTCATGCCACCATCGGGCTGAGTCGCTCAGGGCGTAAACGATGCACTTGATGTTGTCGGGATAGCGGAAGGGCATTTCATCCCTGTTGACTCCCGCAAAGGCACTGATGAAAGTCAGGTCACCACGGACGAACTCGTGCAGCTTCTGCTGGCCGATGAACCAACCGAGGATGCTGTCGAAGTGGGCTTCGTCCCTGGCCAACTGGATGTGCACCGTCACGTGGGGCTTGGCCTGCTGATGGAGGAGCCAGTAGTCACCGTGTCCCTCGACATGACGCAGCTCCGCACGGAAGGCCTCGCGCTCCACATGCTTAAATTCAACACCCTGCTCCTGCAGACGCGGGAACATCACATAGTCACAGTTCTCAATCATCTTGATTTCCATAATCGTTAATCTTTAGTGAATTAAACATTCTCACTCGCATCGTTTTACCACCGCTGCCAACGATCATTCTTAGGCCGGTTGGTGGGCAAAATCGCCACTCTTGATACAATTTCTGGTGCAAAGATAGCACTTTTTTCTTTAATCTGAAAATTTTGCGGCCAATTAATTCAATCAATTCAAAAAAATCATTTAAATGAATTAATTGGAGTTGATGAAGTCCGAATTTTGGGACTCGTGATGACTGAGGCCAATTAATTCAATCAATTCAATTATTTGAAAAATCCAAATTATTGAAGTGTAGCTCATGTCATATATTTAGTATTTTTCACTCTGAAAACTAGTATTTCTGCCCTATATTATTAATTATTGTTGGAAAATTGAAGTTTTAAAGTGATTATTGGAGAATAATGTGTATATTTGTAGCAAAATTGGCGTTCAGTCCTAAAGCCGATTAATAGTGTTCGTCAAAGGTATGGTGAGTAAGGTCAAAAATAAACTAATAGAACTTTGGGCGTCTATTAAATATGAAATAGAAGATACTGGCGGAATCAAGATTTTCATGCTGGCACTTCTGTTGACTATACTCTTTATACCGTTTCTTCTTGTATATGAACTAATAATTAAACCGCTTTATAGAACTATTCGTGTGATCATTGATACTCCCAGACTTGGTATGAAAAAGGCATATATGAAGTATTTCCATTCTGATGATTATCAGAAAGAACAATGGAAGAAAGAGCGTGAGGAAAAGGAGGCTTTAGACAGCCAGTTGCTACCAGATAGCAGACAAAAGAAATTCGACGATTGGAAAAACTGGCCTGATGCGTATGTTGTCGATAAAGTCGCAGTATATGCTGCTGGTGGACGAACATTGGTATATGTAGACGAGAGGGTTACTGAGTTCGATGTACCTGAAGGAGTTGAGAATATATACCATCGTTGCTTTGCATGCTGCGATGCGTTGAAAAGGATTAGTCTGCCATCTACTGTGAAGCGAATCGGCAAAAGGGCTTTCTTCAGTTGCGTTTCACTCAAAGAAATTTCTATTCCAAAATCGGTTTCGATGATAGAAGAGGAGATGTTTATGAATTGCTCCTCCTTGGAACACATAGAACTTCACCCTCAAATCAAAGAAATACCAGCCCGAACCTTCTGCCATTGTAGAAATCTAAGGCATTTCAAATTGCCGGTGGAATTAAGGGCCATAAGGACAGAAGCTTTCCGACGTTGCTATTCGTTAGAGAGGATAGATACAAATGAAAAGCTTGAAATAATTGAGAAAAAGGCTTTTGAGGATTGTCGTACCTTGAAGGAATTCATAATGCCAGATACTGTACATTCTTGTTCTGAAGGCATGTTCAATGGATGTCATTCATTGCAACATATACATTTCTCATCTCTGATTAAGGACTTCGGTGGTAGCTGCTGCCGTGATTGCTGGAGCATTAACCGATTTACTATGCCAAAGGATGAACACATGATATCCTATGCAAAAACAAGTTGGGAGAAATATGCAGATAAGGTGGAAATCTCCACATCGGAAAATCCAATTCCAGAGACGATGTTCTGGACTATGGGGGAGTCGTTATATTTCGGCATTCCTCGTCTCACCTCTGTTTGCTTAATGTTCTGTTTTACCAAAGATGAGGAATATACCGTTCCAAGTTTTGTGACCAATGTTAAGCGCGATGCCTTTACTTCATGCAAGAATCTGCGTTCATTGCGACTCAGTCCTTATATAAAGGCCAGTGATGACCCATGGGATATCAATAGCGTTTCATATGGATTCATCTATGAGAACTGGACACAAATAGAAAATATTGTCTTTGACGAGACACTAAAGAATACAGAATATGCTGTTGGACTAATCGGATAAGAGACGATGATAGATAGTAAAGACTTAAAATGGCGATGCAGTTCTTGTGCTGTGTACTTCAGGAATCTTCCTGATATGGGTTTTTATGGAACTATATACATTGAAAATGAATACCATAAAAAATTCAATCGTTATCTGAAGAGATGGGGATGGTGGCTATGGAAATTTAAATTCTACAAATATAAATATGGCTTTTCAGAACTTACGTATATCCCCAAACTCTCTAAAAAGATTAAGCGGGAACATCTCTTATACCAATATCCGTTCTTATCTGAAGATATTGCACGAAAGATACCTGATGTCAAGACAACAGATTTGCTGGAGTATCTAGAAGATCCTGATGATGCACGATTTCTTAAACCTGGCTTTCTGTTCTATAGAGAAGAGAAGGATAATGGGATCACTGTATTTGACTACTACCCTCTGGCGGGGTTAGATAATTGGGCTCTCTCATATAAAACACAGATAGCTGAAATCCTAGAAAAACATAAGGAGGATTCTGAAGAGAATCGGTATAAAGGAGGAAGTAGAGGAATAGGACATGCAGGTTTGTATAGTACAAGCTATGAAAAGAATGAAAACTATGCAGATAATATGTTCGATTCTTTGGATCAACAGACAAAGACTCGATTAATCCTATTCACAAAACAAGTAAAGGAATTAAAGGAATTAGGTGTTCCAATGGCAATAATGGAAAAGATTCTTCACCAGAATGACAAGCTGAGTAAACTTGTTATAACTAAGAAACATGAAATACTATTGCCAGATTACAATAATATGGTAATCAAAATGGAACCTCTTGTTAAGGCCATATTCTTTTTGTTCTTGAAACATCCAGAAGGTATTATATTTAAACACTTGCCAGATTACAGGCAGGAGTTGATAGATATATATAAAAATTTGAGGCCACTTGGAATGAGTGATCGAGCATTGCAAAGTATAGAAGATGTCACCAATCCATTCCTTAATTCGATTAATGAGAAATGTGCACGGATTCGAGCTGCATTTATCAGTAAATTCGACGAGCATCTGGCTAAGAACTATTATGTCACGGGTGAACGTGGTGAAGCAAAGAAAATATCCCTGTCTCGCGATTTAGTTGAATGGGAAACCTAACCAAATGATTATTTATCTTCAAGCTTCAAGAAATAACTGGCTGCAATAGGAGTATAATGATTTGCTAGAAAATCGCGGATATGCTAAAAGCCAAAAGCATCGGGATCTCCTCCGTTTCCAGAAATTGAATTCATAATATCGCTTTCTGGGTCATATACACGATTCTTCTTTTGCTTTCTCTTCTCCTCATCACGTTTTCTTTCTTTTCTTTTTTCTTCTTCTCTTGATATCTTAGCATACTCTACGGCTATCCTGTATCTTCTTTGATCTTTCTCTGTAACATTCCCTTCTGTATCAATCTGATAATGCTTACAAATAGTATCAGAAATAATGGCGTTGCCATTTTCAAATGTAGTGGCTTCTGAATAATTGGATTGTGAAAGCCAACTCATATTTCCATCAATAAAATTGTATGATTTGTTAACGAATTGTATTCTGGCTAATCCACAACTAAAGTCATCTGCGTATAAAACATCATTATCAAGCCAACTTATCGACAAATCTATATCGCTCATATAGCCCCATTTCCCATCTTTTCCTAATACCCTTGCATATCCATCATAGAAAGGCCAAATACACGCAAGAGAAGGATGCCTTTTTATTCCACACATGACGGACTCTGTAGCTGAATCTAATTCAAAAAAGCCTTCTTCCTCACGAAGGATAAGATCAGTAAGTCCTTCTACTGTGAAAAACTCGTTTAAACTATTCTTTTTTATAACGTGCATAAAGATTACTATTATTAAAATGGATCAAATAGCTTTTATTATTTGCAAAGGTACGAAAAAAAGGAATAACTTGTATATCTTTAGGAAAAAAAGATGGTTTCACAAGCCTTGTGGAGTAAAATCGCTTGGTAGCAGGAATACAAGTTCGTATCTTTGCCACTGATTTTATTGTTCGTGATTATTTCAATGATAGGAAAAGGATGGTATGAATAAGATGATGAGTGATATTAGCTACACCAACATGCAAGAAATGTTGAAAGATTGCCTTTGTGAAGTACAGACAAAGGCTGCAAATGACGGTATTTTAGGAATTCCTTCTGGATTTCAACCTTTAGATGACCTGATCGGTGGGTTTGAAAAAGGGAAACTGTACGTTATTGGTGGCAGACCTAGTATGGGGAAAGAAGAGTTTATGTTATCAATGATAGAAGAGATTATTTTGGAGAGTAAAGTGCCAATGTTGCTGTTTTCGACGAATTATATGAAGTCAGACTATATACAAAGGCTTTTGGCCATCCACTGTGATATCCCTGTGTCGCACCTGAATCAAGGATTCCTGGAGTTACATGAGTGGGAAAGACTGGATAAAGACGTTGACGCATTAATATATGCACCTCTGTTTATACACGACTGTCTAGATTTACCGCTTAACGAGTTGATTGAAACTGCACGGAATTGTATCAAAGAAAGGGATGTAAAAATCATTTTCATAGACTGTCTTCAGATGATAGATTTTACAAAGGAGGACAATACCGTCTCAGAGAAAATAGCCAATATAATGTTCTCGCTGAAACAACTGGCCTGTCTAGCCGATGTGCCAATTGTTGTGGGGTCGATGTTGGGTAGAGGTGTTGAGTATCGAGAAGGGATCGAAGGCAAGAAACCACAGCTAATGGATTTGGCAAACTCCAGTTATATCGAGGGACTTGCTGATGTTGTAATGATGGTACATCGTCCTGAGTATTATCACATCTATGTAGATGATAATGGCCGAGACTTGCACGGGAAGATTGAAATCATAGTGAATAAGAATGCCCTGAGGCCATTGGGCAACTTTTTCCTGGACTATCATCCGAAGACGGGTAATGTAAGTATGATAACAAATACAAGAAAAACAGCCTCAAAGCCTGTCAGTCTCAAAGATTTGAGTACAGAGAATGAAGCGGTGAAAAAGTTAATCAAAACGTTCGACCTTGAAGATGAGTTACCATTCTAAAGTAATAAGAAAATAACGATATGACAGATTTTGAGTACATTATTAAACAGGCAAGGAAATTCCACTATACAAAGTGGAGCGATGAAGAGTTAAGAAAGTGTGTGGATATGCTGGTTGGGTTGGAAAGACAAGAATTGGTGTCTCTATACATGAGTAAGTGGATAGCAGGAGAGAAGGTCTTAAAGGAAGAGATCTTCAAAATACTATATGCTGACAGGCTGGGAAAACGTGAAGAAAGAATCAAGGAAATGGAGATAAATGAGTTGATCGAAGAATTTCAAGACAAGAAAAGTGGCAACGTTTCCTTGATTAGGAATGAACTTAAATATAGATACAAAGAGGGCTTTGACGAGGACAAAATAAAGATTGCTAAAGCTTTCAAAGAATCGCCTTCAAAAGGGGATCAGCAATGGATAGAACTACAGATGCGAAAAGAATTGCATGGAAGTTCTGGCGGCAATCGATTGAATAAGTTGTCATGGAAGTAAAACGTCATCATTATGGATTACAAGATTAAATACAAAAGCATCTTTCCCCCCAAGGAATATAGCCGTATTGTTTTATGTGTGGTTATATTCTTCTATCTGCTTCTCTGCTATAACGGGTTGTGGAATATGGCACTATATCCTACTGAAGTATTTTACACAGAAACATTAGGATCCTTTCTTGAATTCTGCCAAATGCTGACACCAGCGACGTTGATCGCAACCTCTTTTGGTGCGCTTTCTGTTCTGGAATTGGTATGTACAGTGCCAGATAATGAATGGAAAACAATAATGGAAATGTTTCTTTGGTCGCTACTGACCATTCTCGTGAATTCGTTTACAGCCTATCTAATATCAACGGGAAACAATACAAACATGGGTATATGGTTGATTCTTATCACAACATCAGTGGTGAATATAGTTTGGTATATTTCCATGATTATTCTATTGAAAAGCAGTAAACACTTACATAAATTGGCAAAGAAACTTGAAGAAGATAATAATCAAAATGAGAATGTAGATGTGGTGGAGTCGGAAATACATGGCGCAAAGGATTTGGCATATAAAATGTTAAAGGAAATGGGGTGTACTCCGCAAGAGACGGAGGAAGGTCGGATAAAGTTTGAGTATCAGGGAATATTCTTTTTGATGGAGGCAATTAATGAATGTAAGTTTATAAATCTGATATGGCCTTGGTTCCATAGCTTTTCCAAATTCGACATTGATGAGTTTGCGAGGGTACGTCAGGTGGTGAATGACATTAATACAAAAGGGTCTGTTTCCGTAATATATGGCATTACTGATTCTGATGATGTGGCTGTACATATCAAGAAGAATTTATTGCTAGTTCCACAGATACCAGACCTGGAGGACTATATGAAGCTTACGTTAGATAGTTTCTTCAGAACAGCCAGAACATTGGATATTGAGATTGAAAAATGCAGATTTCAAGAATGTGAGCAATAACTTTGAGTTTTTTTTATTATATTTGCAACAAAAATGAGAGTATGAATAACGAATTAGGAAAAAGCATTGCAGAGGTTATATGTCGGGCCTGGAATGAACTTGACGCTTCATTATTTGAACCAATCCTGAGTGATGATTTCGAGTACATTTCTGTATGGGTGCTGGAAACCATGAAAGGTAAAGACCGTTACATGGAATACATTTCAGGGAAGTTTGAATCCATCAGAAAAGGGAATAATCCCGTTTCTGCAGAGTTGATATATCAGGAGCCAATCGATAAATACGTGGTAGTCCTGAACCAAGGTGGCAATCTTGCTGCTCTCGAACCTACTATTCAAGACAATATGCTAAAAAGTTTATGGATGCGACCTGTTGATATGATGCTTCCTGCTGTCTTCACAACTAAAAAGCCAATTGTGCCTGAACAACCAAAAGAGAAGATTGAAACGGAATACGAAAGATTCTCCAGACTGTTTCTTGAAGCTCTGACGTCGAATGATTTCTCCGTTGTAGAAGGCCTTCTTGCAGATGATGTTGTACAGATTTTATACGATGCCAAAGAATTTTTAGGAAAAAACGAGGTCATTTCATATTGGAAAGGATGGCTTGAAAGATGGAATGAACCTGCTGAAACTACAAATTACGAAGTAAAGGATTGCAAATACTACAATCGTGCGGTTCTTAGCATAAAGCCCTCTGGTTCAAAGAATCTGTATCAGATGGCAAGAATGGAGAATGGGGTGGTTCGGCAACTTGTACTTTGTCCCAACCCATTACAAAGCCCCCTAATAAGGTATTGGGACCTGGATCATTCTCCTTTGTTGTTTAGTGACCTTTCGGTTATGCCTCACAAAATGGGTAAAGATCTTGAACCTCGCCCCTATAGGATTCCTTGTATGCGATGCGGATGCAAATCAGAGAAGCTGCAGCTGTATGAATATACACACGATGCCGGACCTTTGGGCTATAAAGGCGAGTTGTCTGTATGTACCAATTGTATGGAAGCCGTTGAGTTCCTGCCAACGATTTTAATGAGGTATCAATAAATGCCATTATGAAGAATATTCTGATATGTTTATAATGTAATGTCATATGACTCAAAACTATTATTTGGAGTACAGATTTATACCTGGTTTGCTTCATGAAGTGAAGTTGGGAAGGAATCCTCTGGAGTCACTGATAGATACCAGATGGATTAAGGAAACTTTAACCAATAATAATGTTGATATAGATTGGACAGGTTTTTCCATCAATGTCTATGATGAGGAGTATAATAAGACTTCTCTTGATAACGGGAAATACATTGCTTACACCTTTCCTCCAATTGTCAGTGTACCAGAGGCAAAATATGGGGTTATAGATATCAAGACCAAGAAGTATTATACTCTTGAATCTGACTATAGTGATGGATATTGGGCAATTGGAAGTCAGGATGTCAATGGACATGCTCTTATAGAAATGATACAAGAAGACATGTCATTGGAGGAATTTATGAAGTCATTGAAACGTTCTAAATCGCCTTCAAAAAAACGCAGTGGCTGTCTTTCTGTTATAGTCATAATCTTAGCCGTAATTTCCTTGTTCCTATGATGATGAAGAAATATATTATAGCAGGATTATCGGAAAAAGGGGAAACAATACAGACTATTAGAACTTGTATTGTCGGCTTCACAACTGTGGTTGCGGCATTTGTAGCCCTCATTATGACGTTGGGAGTTTTGGCTGTATTTGGCATGCAGGTCTATTCTTGGCCTTTATTGGGATTTATGGCTCTCATCTTATTCCGCATCATGCCAAAGACATCGGGAACTTTAGTATTATCAGTGGCTCTTATCGTTGCTTGTACTTATTTCGGGATTATGCTGTTGTCACGCTTCTGTTATCAGCCTTTATACTATCTGATGATGATAGTTTTGGCAATATCTGGTGTGGCGGTCATGCTGAGAGGTAAGCCTTGGTGGATGTGGCTTGTTATTGCTTTTATTTACATTATTATAGGTATCGATCTTTTATATAATAACGATATTATTGGGCCTATGGAGTTTATGATCTGTGACAGGCCTTTTGATTACCCTGCTCAGTGGTATCATTGTTACCGGTTCTTCTGGGCGGGTGTTCTCCTGAATCTTATAGCATGGTCAGCCGGTATAATATCTATAATCATTCTATTAGCTTACTCTCTGCTTGTGAGATACAAAAGTTCATTGAAAAGTCTATTAGATTTTGAACTATAGCGTTTTTTTACTATCTTTGCAAAATGCAAGGGGATTAATGTATAGAGTTTATATTGGGCGAACATATTCTTGGTTTTGGGGGAATAATATTGGAGGGTTCCATTATTCGGTAAGATTATAGTGTTATCACTCTTTTATGAATTGTGTTATGGAAAGTAGTGAACTGTCAGACAAATCAAAAGAAGATCTTCTTGAAATCATTCTTGATAAAGACAATCAAATACAAGAATTAGAGGAAATGGTTATTTATTATAGTGTAGGAGTCGGTATGGAAATAAAGAAGAACGAGCGTTTGATAAAGGCTTGCTCTATCTTGTCAATCATCTTGATTGAATTCATGATAGCTTCTGTTTATTTGATGTTATGCAAGTGATGGATATAGAAAAAGAATTGAAACAAAAGGCGAATCCAGAGAATTATGATTCTTTTAGGGACTGGGCAAAAGCCAATAAATGGCTTATTGTCCTTTCGCCAGTCTATCTTATTTTTGGACTGGTAGCAGCAATATTGTCACTTCTGGCGAAGTTCGTCGGAATTACCTATAAGGAGATGAATATCTTCATTTATTATTTTGTAATTCCAATCAGTTGGTGTCTCATAATTGATGTTTTATTAGGTATTTCAATCCCATTTACGTCTGAATTAGACGGAACTCATTTTGTGACGATTCCCGTTAGTTCTGGTTTCTGGTGTCTTTTCTGGGCGATTATAATTTTTCACAACCGGCATGATTTCAGGAAATGGTGTGAGAGGGCTTTTGATAACTCAGTTAAGTTCCTCCTATGGTTTAAAGTCATCGGATGGAACTATTACGTTAGTTCTGTCATAATATGTGTTGTTGTTCCCATATTAGTTTATTGTGGCCTAATATATCTTTGTTATGTTTAAATTCTCATCAAAAGCAAAGAAAAGAATGATTATAATACTAGTCATAATAGTCTTCCTCGTGGTTGCAAAAGTGTTTTGGGTGACTTGTGCAACCATAGGTCATGGCTCTTATGAGGGTGAGAAGAAAGAGATAATCCGACGTGCGAACTATCTTACTTCAAAGGTAATAACCAAGCCCCAAACACTATTGGATGAAATGCCAAGTGGCATAGGAACACAATTTCAGGGGGAATGGGCATTATATACATGTTCTATGACTTCTGCTGCATTAGCCAATATTGCTATGCTTTATCCGCAGAACAAAGAGCTATCCATCAAGTTTATAGGCCAAATAATCGACATTGCCTTGTCTCAAGAAATTCGTGAATATGACAGGCTTCGATGGAGGGAAGACCCGTTGGATGGTATCTACGGTGATCTTAGCCATATTTCTTATTATAGCCATTTGGCATGGATGATAAGCAGATTTAAGCAGATTGGTGGAGATGGCAAATACGATGGTATGTATCATTCGCTGTGTAAGGCTATGAATCGTAGGATTCGCCAGAGTCCATATCTGAATTGTGAGACCTATCCTGGCGAACTCGTGTATATACCAGACATGTTAGTGGCTATAGTTGCCTTATATAATTATTCTTGTCAGTATGACGGGGAATATTCTACGACAGTAAATATGTGGATTGAGAGAGCCAAGAAAGAATGGCTTGATAAAGAAACTGGATTGCTGACGTCGTTTTTGGAAGCCGAAAACGGCATCACTAAAATTGTTATGCCAGTTAAAGGCTCTTATTCTGCCTTGAATTGTTATTATCTGTCATTGGTAGATCCTGATTTCGCTAAGGAACAATATGAGTGTTTTTTAAGAAACTTCAAGCAACGCTTTCCGATAACAGGCATCAGTGAATACCATGATGGAAATTGTTTATTCGGAATGGATATTGATGCTGGGCCTATTATATTTGGGCTAAGTCCTTCTGGAACAGGTTTCGCCTTAGGAGCAGCAACAAGTCTGGATGATAGTGGCTTCAGGAAGAAGCTGTTACAGACTATAGAAACTGGTGGAAGTACCGTAAGATGGCTTGGTCAAAGCCATTACCTAGTATCAAACATAGCTTTGGTGGCCGAGGCAATCATCCTCGCTATGAGGACTTCTGCTCCACAGACTCGAATGTGTCACAAATAGACAAATGCAATTATGAAGAAATCATTAATCGTTCTGTTTGGCGTAATTGTAACAATAT
>JAEEGK010023075.1_pt1 | contig 13008 bp, 10 predicted proteins | sample 8958771 | NCBI WGS metagenome assembly JAEEGK01 (sample SAMN16246547, study PRJNA631951) | gut metagenome | biome: gut microbiome; feature: rumen; material: SC-attached | host: Bos | place: Iran: Karaj | collected 2018-10 | reverse complement strand
CTTTACAAACGCATGCCTTTCCTTTAATATAGATAACGCTATCAAAAGATGGCGGATGTGGTGAAGGGGTTAACACACCTGGCTGTGAACCAGGCATTCGTCAGTTCAAGTCTGATCATCCGCCCCATACTTGATAGTTGAAGCAGCGGTCAACCTGCTGTTTTTTCTTTTTTTAAGAACTATATTTAATATTAAATATGCTTAATTATTCTTATCAACATCAATCTTTTTCTTGTACATGACATTTTTGTATGAAAAAATCAAAGTATAATAAGGCATTCATAAAAAGGGGTTATTTATATGAAAAAACTAAAAACGCTTTTTGGTACATTTTTGATTTTGGGCTTGTTGCTAACGGGTTGTACTGCTTCCAACAATTCTTCTGGCATAACGGCAATAAATTTGTATTCTGAACCTGGTAATTACATTAACTCGCCAAAAACCAGTTTAGCTGTTGGTCATACTGCTACAGTAGCACTTGACATTACTCCAGGTACAAAAGAGAGCGAGTATAAATCAAGAATTGAAGTTGTGTTTGAAAGTGGACAAAACAATATGTCCTGTGACAAATGGTACAAATCAGGATACTTTGTTGGATATATTTTTACTGCGTTACATGCCGGGTCAACTAGTGTATATTTTGTCGAACCATCTTCAAATGTTAAGAGCGAAAGATTAACTTTTAATATTGCGGAAGCAGATGTCGTTTTAAGTTATGATTCGCTTAATCTAAGTAATGGAGAAAATAATATCGGGCAAACGGAATACTATAGTTTAGATGGAATTCATCATTACGATTATTTATATAGACATTTATATGGTAATTCATCAAACAAAACATTTTATTTTGAAGCGAATTCATATTTATCGGCAGCCGTATTTTCAAATATGAAAAAGTTTACAAAAGTAAAAATAGTTTTAAATAATCCGTGTCCAAACGACAATGTCAAATTCATGCTTTGTTATGATACTGGATGGGGCACTGAATATGATGTAATCAAGTATCCTTCAATTACTTTTAATTCGGGCGAAATAGAAAAAGAAATTTTATATAATTACCGTCTCTGTTATATACTATGCGACAATTCAAATGTTCTTGTCAGTAAGGTATTGATGAATTCTGACATTGATTAACCATTGGCAAACAAAAGCACATAATCCTCGATGTGATATCGGGGATTTTTTGTTACAATAAAACAGTATGAAACTAATACTCTCTTCTTTAGATTTTCATAATGAAAAATCCAGACAAGCGATTATCGATAATATTGATAAACCATTAGAGGAATCTAAACTTTTGTTTATCCCTAATGAAAAAGCGGATGACCAAAGGATTTATTCTAATAAGTATTACAATAGATTAAAGAAACTTGGCTTCACTAAAGAAAACATCTATGTTTTTGACCAAAAGAAACCAGATTGTTTCAAGAACCTAAATATCGACTTAATTTATGTCGGTGGAGGCAATACTTTTGCCACACTTCAAAAGCTTAGAGATTCAGGTTTTGACACCGAGTTAGTTAGATACATCAAAAGTGGTGTAACTTATATCGGTGGATCTTGTGGTGCGCATATCGTGAGTCAAAACATCGAACATTTATTACCGTTTGATGATAATTATGTAAATCTAGCCGACTTCTCCGGACTCGGTTTAGTGGATGGTATTTTCCTTGTTCATTTTGATGAACCAGAGTTTAATCCAGAAAAAAGAAGAGAAGTATACGAAAAACTACTTCAAGAAAATAAATACAAAGTCTATACACTTACAAATGAAGACACCTTAGTGGTGAAAAAGTGATAAAAATAACGCTAATTAAGCGTTTTTTTCATTATTTTGACATTAATTCCTATATATTTGTAAATCTATTGTTAGTGCATATATGTGTACGTATATAATAGAATAAAGTTTTTATTGAACAAAAAGGAGATTTTTATGAAGAAACGACTTACCTTTGGTTTGGTATTTAGTTCGCTTTTTCTTTTGTTTGGAGCAGCCGCAGGTGCGCTCCTACATCAAAAGTTAAACGAACCAGTTAAACAAGCCGAAGCTGCATCAAACTTCAGAATTCAACCTAATACAAGTATTGGCCATCACTATTCATGGAATATGTCAAGTAACCCAACAAATGGTAGTGGCACAGGCACAACAGGCGGTATTAGAGTAGGTGAGGGTTCCACACAAGGAACAGGTGCTATGTCTTATAGAACTGGTGATAGTACAACAGGTATTAGTAATCCATACATGGAACTTTATACTGTTTCACCAACCAGCAACTTTGTCGCATTTTATATGCCATTCTATGTTACTGAAACGATGCAAATGCATACGCACCTAGAAAAGACGTATAATTTCAAAATTCATCTTTCGGGCAACAATAGTAGCGTTATTAAATCTTGGGAATTGTTCCATTTTGGAACAGCACCAGTTGATTCACCAAGTACAAATTTAGTTCCTGCTACACACTGGTTCTTTGCCGGTGATACCACAACAACCGCAACTGGCCGCGGATTTTCACAAGTCCGTCAAGCCTCAATTCTATCTTCAAACTCAGCTTATAACGTTCAAGTCACCGTTACTGCCGATAACAAAAGTAGTGGAAATGAAACTAAATACTTCCATTTTGGATTATTGGCTTATAAAGAAGCTGGTTCTGGCAGTATGTCTGTCATAGTCGAGGGTGACTATTTTTCTGGCGGTGCATCATCACCAATAGCAACAGTTAATGATAATTACTATACATCATTCTCTTCCGCAATGGATGCTTATAACAGTCAAGCTAATTCAATATTCTCTTTATATCAAACCGCTCAATGCGATGAAGATTTATATTTGAGATCTAGTGGAGGCCTATTTGATCTTAATGGTAAAACGTTAAGCATGAATTCTAAGGGTATTTTCATTGAAAGCAATTCATCATTAGATGGCCCAGGAACACTCCAGGGATCGACTTCTACACTAATTACCATTTATGGTAATGTTAGTCTGCAAATAACTGGTAATCTAACCATTAACCATAGCGGTTCAACTCGTGCAATTTGGATTCCTGAAAGTTTCACAAATGCCAGCATTGTCGTTTATAGTGGTTCAGTAGTTAAAAATACCGCTAGTGGATATGACGCTAGAACAATTTGGTTAGATGCTGGTACTTTAATTGTTCAAGGAGAAGTCCTTGCGGCATCTTCCACAAAGATTGCTATTTCATGCGGATCTAATGATACAGAAAAGAAAGTCTATTTTACTGGTGCAAATGCACATGTCGTTGGCAACGTTTCTATCTATAGTCCAACAACCACAAAGCTTTATGCTTCTTATAATTCCGTTAAATATTCAAATGATAAAACAATTATTATTGTTTTAAATGATAACTACGGAAGTGGAAAAACTGTTGTCTATAATGTCGATGATAGCAACTATAGCTATTTCATGGCTTATTATTGTCATTATTCCTTAACAAGAGTTGGCTCTACTTTGTTTAGTACTCCTCGTGAATATGAAGTGACATTTGATTTAAATCATTGCGCAACTGATGGTGCGAATGTCGGTACTTACTTTGATGCTTATTCTTGTACATTTACACCTGCTACTGGTTACTTATTACCAAATGCAATTACAGTGACAGTTGGTAGCACAACCTTAACATCTGGCACCGATTATACTTACAATCGTGCTTCAGGATCATTAACCATTCCTGCAAATAAGATTACCAATTCAACCACAATTCGTGTTATCGCTGGCGCTGCTAAAACAGTGACATTCTTAAATCTCGATGGCACAACGGCAAAAGATACATTATATGTTGCTTCAGGATATACAATTAATCCATTAGGCACACCTAATCAAAATCTCCCAGCCTATCACACATTCTATGGTTGGAGAACTACCACAAATGGTTCCGGTGTTATTTATTCCGCCTCTAACCAATATACGGTTAATGATAATGTGACATTCTATGCGTATTATGAACAAACCGACAGTGACAAAGTTAATCAATTCGTTGGAATTGACTTACACTTTGACGTTGATGTGATTGATGTTAGTAATACATCAGACACCGGTGCTTGTAGAGGTAACAATGGTTTATATGCTATTGCTAAAACTACTTATACTAATTTGAGTTTCTCACAGAAGAATTTATTCAATAACACCAGCTCTTATGCACAAGCAAAAGCAAGATTACTTGCTTGGGCGAATGCAAATGGTGAAACGATTAATCCAAATAACTATGATTTAATCCCATTAAATTCACAACAATTAATGCAAACAATCTCAAACAATAGCATCGTTGCGTTAGTTATCGTTTCTATGAGTTTAATCACCGTTTCTGGATTAGCGTTCTTCCTCATTAGAAGAAAGAAAAACTACAACAAATAATCTTTAAGATTAATTAATTACTAGGCGTAAGAGAAATCTTGCGCCTTTTTGTTTATTAAATAGTAAAAACTAATCAGTGCTTTTTATTGTGAGTATCAAACTAATATGTGATACTAGTGGAGTGTTAAAAACACTCAAAGGAGAATGTTATGTGGGCAAAAATACTCGAAGTAGCAATGCTTGTATTGTTTGGAATTAGTTGGCCGATTAACTTAGCAAAATCAATTAAAAGTAAAAGTACAAAAGGCAAAAGCTTATTATTCTTATTACTTATCGATATAGGTTATATCTGTGGAATGATTTCTAAGATTGTTTCTAAGACATTTATTTGGTCCACTGACTGGTGGGTATTTGCTATATATGTTATTAACTTTTCCTTCGTTAGTGCGGATTTAATTGTTTATTTTATTAACAAGAACCGTGAAAAGCATTTAGAATTAAAACCAGTTAATTAAGAAAGAGAGAATTACTTATGTATCAACATTACGTTCAATATTATGAAACCGATAAAATGGGTATTACCCATCATTCCAACTATATTAGATGGATGGAAGAAGCGAGATTAGACTTCTTCAAGAAGTTAGGCTTCGACTATTTAGAATTTGAAAAACAAGGAGTTATTTCTCCTGTTATTGGTTTAAACAACATTAAATATAAAAAGCCTTCCACAGTGGGCGATGTAGTGGATATTGAAGTTAGCGTTAAAGCCTATAACTCCATCGTTTTAACTGTTCACTATGTGATGAAGAAAGGTGATGTTGTTATTTTTGAAGGTGATAGTGATCACTGCTTCTTATCTAAAGAAGGAAGAATGATGCCGCTTAGTGATAAAGTCTTCCCAGAACTTCATAAAAAACTCAAGGAATTAGTGAGTGAATAAATGACTTACGAAAAGAGTTGTGGAATCGTACCTTACATAGTAATTAATGGGGAAACCCTCTATGTTTTAATCACGCAAAATAATGGGATTACTTGTTTTCCGAAAGGTCATGTTGAAGCGGGAGAAAGTGAAGAAGAAACCGCATTAAGAGAATGTAGAGAAGAAACAAAACTCGAAGTGGATATTATTCCTGGATATAGAGACACAACAACTTATTACATGCCAGAATATAATGCGGAAAAGACAGTAGTTTATTTCTTAGGCAAGATTAAAAACCTTGAATATCATAAGCAAGATTCCGAGATAAAAGATATAAAAATGTGTAATTATAAAGAAGCTCTTAAAGCAATTACTTACGATAACACGAGAAAGATATTAAAAACTGCGGACAAATTTTTGAAAAGTAAAAAGTAACTAAAATTCCCTCAATATGAGGGATTTTTATATTGTTTATTAAAAACTTTATGAGTTTACCAAGATATGAGAAATATGTATCTCGCTTTTTCTTGTCTATATCTATCTATTATGAAATAATGACCAAGGTTATTTTTCCTTAAAAGGAGAATTTTATATGAAAAAACATTTAACACTCGGATTAGTGCTTGGCGCTATTAGTATGGCCATTGGTACTTTTGCTGGAATTAAGACCTTAGCTAATGTCAAAGTCCAAGATGCTCAAGCAGCGATATATTATGATCTAAGTAGCAACATGCATGCTAACACTGGCACTGGTACTCATTATCTTTGGTCTAAAAGCGGTTATGTTGCAGACTATAATCCAGAAATGAATAATGGTGGTTTTAATGTTAATGATAGTTACTGCACTCAAGGTACTAGCAACTCTTATATCAGCAGTTATTTCAATGAATATCCAAATGCCACGACACCGTATGTTCAAGTTGGACCAACAAGTAAACAATCTACTTATACATATGCTTTCTATGCACCTTTGTATATTAAATATACAGTTGTAGCGAGAACCGTTGTTCACTATCGACAAATCCTTAGAGTTGAACTTGAAGGAGATGGCACTGCGATTAAATCCGCAGAGATGTTCTATTTCGACTTCGCTACCCATTCAAGTTATTGGAATATAAACCATCCAAATCAGTTCTGGTATGTCAGAGGTGATACAACAACCACAGATACCGGTATGCCTTATAGCATCGGTAGAGTTTCAAGCGCTTGGAACGGTACAAGTCTTGGACAGCTTTCATTCCAAATGGATTATAAAAACCAAACCGATGAAGATGTGGATGTATATTTCCACTTAGGTTTATTTGCCTATATGGAAGCTCCCGGTACCCCTTCTCAATCTTTTAAATGTAGAGTGAGCGGTCAACCTTCTCAATCTCGTACTCCGCTTGTCACAGTTAATGATGAAATGTATGTCGATTTCAATGAAGCTGTTGAAGTATATAATTCACAACCATCTTCCTCTATGTCTTTTGATGACAATGTGAATTTAGCTAATGACATCACATTATCTTCAAAAAATGGTAGTGTCCTTATGAATGGGAAAACTTTAAACTGTGGAACCTATGGCGTAACCTTTGCTGATAGTACATCACTTACAAATGGTACTATCACCGGTAGTGCGGATACCTTATTAACAGTGGATACTCCAAATATTAATATTGATTTTGGCTCAAACTTTACTATTAATCACTCTGGTTTAACAACCATTAATATGACCGAAAATGCTGTTGACACAACCGTAAAACTTAATGCAACAGATACAATCACAAACACCAACACCAATTCCGCTGCCACAATAGTTTCATTAAATGCTGGATCCTTTGCTTTAGCCGGTAGTTTAGTTTCTAACTCCACAACACAAAATTCCATTAAATATGGAAATGGAACGCCATTTAAGACCGTTTATCTTTTCGGTAATAGTTCTGTTAATGGATTTATTAATGTTCACAGTAATAGCGATAGCATAATTAATGCTAAATATAACAGTGATTCATTTTCTGGAACTAACACTATAAATGTTAAAACATCTGGAACATGGAATTTTGGTGATCCTATTGTTAGCAACGTTTCTAATAGTAACTATGAAAAATTTGTACTCACAAAGAATTACTGTGATTTCGCTAAGAGCGGAACCAATTTGGTTCTTGCCGCAAAACAATATAATGTTGTGTTCTATTTAACTAATGTCACTAAAACCAGTGGTGGAAATACCGGAACATATTTTGATATATGTACTTATGTCTTTGCGGCAAATGAGGGCTATGTGCTTCCAGATACAATTACTATTAGAGTCGCAGGCAGTACCCTCAACAAGTCTTATTATTCTTGGAATAAAACAACAGGTGCTGTTGTAATTAATAAAAATAGAATCACTGCTTACGTTACTATAACTATTGTTGCGCTTAAAGTTTGCACAGTTTCGTTCTTAAATCCTGATGGTTCGATAGCAGCAGACAGTATTAATGTTACTCAAAATAACAAAGTTACATTCCCTAGCCTTGCATATAACAAACCAAACTATAAGACATTCCATGTCTGGACTCAAAATAGTGATGGTAGTGGTTCCTATTATTATTCTGGCGATCAAGCAACCATCACAAATGATACAATTTTCTATGCACATTACTATGTAAGCGACTATGACAAACTCGATGAGTTCCAAGGCATTCAATTACATTTTGATGTTGATGTCATTGATGAAAATGACAACACCGATACTGGTGCTTGTATAACAAATGGTTATTATGCTACAGCAAAAGAAGTGTATAACGCTTTCTCTTCTTCCTTGAAGCAAAAGTTCAACACTTATAGTGCTTACCAAAAAGGTCGCGCTAGACTTCAAGCGTGGGCAAGAGCGAACGGCGAAACAATTGATACATCAACATACGAGATTGTCTCACTTAACGCTCAACCAGTTATTAAAGCATTAAGTAACAACAATGCGATTGTTATTATAATCATCGTCGCTAATATTATCGGAATGACCGCAATTGCGTTGTTCTTAGTAAGAAAAAAGAGAATTACTGAAAGGTAATAATCGATAAACAACACAGAAAGCACGAGTAAGAACTTGTGCTTTTTTGTATAAAATACTTTCAAAGAAAGTAATACATAACGTTTTTCTAGATGTGTAAACGTGTATTTACTCGTATAGATAATGGGCCATGATTTTATAAAATCACTCGTATTATAAGTGTTGTAATAACCATATTTTTTGATATAAACTAAAAGATGACAATCCAGGAGGATATATTATGGGCTTAATTCAAGCTTTAGCAGGTGCCGTTAGCACCACACTTGCTGACCAATGGAAAGAATACTTCTATTGTGAAGCGTTACCAGTTGATGTTTTAGTCGCAAAAGGACAAAAGAGAGTCAACGGTAAAGTATCATCCAACACAAAAGGTAGTGACAACATCATTTCTGATGGTTCTGTCGTTGTCGTTGCTGATGGTCAATGTATGATTATTGTCGATCAAGGAAAGGTTGTTGAATTCGCTGCAGAACCAGGCGCTTATAAAGTCGACTGCAAATCTGAATCTTCAATTTTCTCTGGTTCCTTTGGACAAAGAGTTATCGGCTTATTCAAAACTATGGGTAGACGTATTACCTTTGGTGGCGATACCGGTAGTGATCAAAGAGTCTATTACTTTAACACCAAGGAATTATTAGACAACAAATTCGGAACACCAAATCCAGTTCCATTCAGAATCGTTGATAATAACGTTGGTTTAGATATCGATGTTTCCGTCCGTTGTAATGGTGCTTATTCTTATAAGATCACCAACCCAATTCTCTTCTATCAAAATGTTTGTGGCAATGTCACAGATTATTACACAAGAGGACAAATTGATGGTCAATTAAAGACAGAATTTATCTCCGCTTTACAACCAGCATTTGGTCGTTTAAGCGAAAAACAATTAAGACCAAACCAAATCATGACCCATTTAACAGATTTAGAAAACGCGATGAACGATGCGCTTGATGAAAAATGGGGTTCCTTACGTGGTATCGAAGTTATCTCCATCGCTTTAGGTAGTGTCACATTACCAAAAGAAGATGAAGATTTAATCAAAGAATTACAAAGAAAGAATGTTTACGCAAAGAACCAAGCTATGGCTGGTGCAACTTTAGTTGAAGCACAAGCTGAAGCTATGAAGAACGCCGCAAGCAACGCTAACGGTGCAGCAATGGGCTTCTATGGCTTAAATATGGCTGCTAACGCTGGTGGTATGAATGCACAAGGCTTCTATGAAAGAGCGGAACAAGAAAAGAAACAACAAGCTGCTGAAGGCGGCTGGACATGCCCACAATGTGGCGCGCATGCAACAGGTAAGTTCTGCCCAGAATGTGGCGCTAAGAAACCAGAACCACAAGGCGCTTGGACTTGTCCAAAGTGCGGTGCTCAAGTGACAGGCAAGTTCTGCCCAGAATGCGGCACAAAGAAACCAGAAGATGCTGGTAGTTGGACATGTGAATGTGGCCAAGTTAACACAGGCAAATTCTGCGCTAACTGTGGTAAACCAAGACCAGAAGCAAAAAAGATTAAATGCAATAAATGTGGTTGGGAACCAAAAGATCCAAATAACGTTCCAAAGTTCTGTCCAGAATGTGGTGACCCAATTAACGAAGAAGATAAGAAATAATTATGGCAAACAAACAATTTAAATGTCCTTGCTGTGGTGGCTCACTTCAGTTTGATGACAAAAGTCAAAATATCGTTTGTCCATATTGCGATTCGCAGTTTACACCTGAGTCTTTAAAAGACTACACAGACGAATTAGCCAGTCAACCTCAAGAAGATACTTCTTGGGATGAATCAATGGTGCAAGCCTACACCAATGAAGAAAAGAAAGGAATTAAAATTTATTCCTGTGATTCTTGTGGTGGTGAAATTATTGTTGATGAAACAACGTCTTCAACATGCTGCCCATACTGTGGCAATAACGTCTTAGTCAGTAAAGAACTCTCTGGTGATTTAAAACCAAACTATGTCATTCCATTTAAGAATGATAAAGAAGTGGTAAAAGAGAACTTAAAGAAATTCTTTAAGAAGAAACCATTATTACCAAGTTCCTTCTCTAAAGAGAATGTTATCGAAGAAATCAAACCTTTATATGTTCCATTCTGGCTATTTGACGCTGACGTCAATGGTACAGTCGAATTTAAAGGTGAAACCACACGTCGTTGGTCCGATTCCTATTACGATTATAGAGAAACTAAAGTTTACTCTATCTTACGTGGTGGTAATATCGCATTTGATCACGTCCCAGTTGATGGCAGTAAAAAGATGGAAGACCAATTAATGGAATCCATCGAACCATATGACTTCAAAGAAGCAGTGGAATTCAACGCTGCCTACTTAGCGGGTTATGCTGCTGATAGATACGATGTTGATAAAGAAGTGACATTCGACCGTGCGACAGTAAGATTCAGAGATGGCACAGTCCAAGCCTTTAGAAGAGATATTTCTGGTTATGATAATGTCTCTGTTACAAAGACTAATCTCCAATTCGAAAACACCAACGCTGCTTATGCGTTATATCCAGTTTGGATACTTAACACAAAGTGGAAAGATAAGAACTTCAGATTCGCCGTTAATGGCCAAACCGGTAAGATTGCTGGTAACTTACCAGTCTCTATCGGTAAAGCCTTCGGTTTCTGGTTCCTCTTCTTCGCCATCTTCCTTGCAATCGGTGCAGGTATCGGTGCAATCTTAATGGCCAATGGTGGAGAAATGGGCGGATTCTTAATCGGCCTCGCAATTGGTGGAATTCTCGGCATCGTATTTGCCACAATCATCGTCTTAGCGATGAGAAGCAAATGCAAGAACGTCAAGTTCCAATATGGCGCTTCTAACTATGTTAGAGATAATTCGTTCGGTATTAATTATCGTAAATCCATTTATCTCTATAGCAGAGTGAGCAAAACAAGAAGAGCGCAAAACAAATAAAAAAATAAGAACCGGTCAACACCGGTTCTTTTCTTTTACTCTATTTTATTAATATCATCGAAGTCTTCTGGATGGACATTTTCTCCATCTATTCCGAATTCGTTATCCGTATTTTCTACGCGTCTTTCCTTTTCTTGTGCGCGCTTCTTACCGCGTTTAATAAGAATTGGAATAACGATTGCAGGAGCAACTATAAATATCAAAACCGCGCCAAGGATAAGAAAGAAATATACACTTCCTCCGATTACCATTAATAAGAGAATAAGCAGACCTTGAAAAGGATTGTAGCCTGTGTTGCGTTCGATAATTATCGTTTCATAAAATGAAGCTTTGGTAATGGAAAATTTTTCTAAATCTAATTCTTCAAAAACATCAATTGTGAATTTTTCGTTCGATAAGATAGAGAAGAAAGCATATGAATTACCATCATAAGTTGCTTCAATAACTACATATGTTGAAGTCTTAAAATAATCATCATTGGTGACGCCTGTGATTACATATTTATTTTCAACACCCTCATAAGGTGCAAGACCTAAACCAGTAGCATTTCCCATAAAATGATTCTCATAAAAACTTTGTGAATATAATGCATCCTTTTCTGGAAGATTATATAAAGTCTTACGTGGTTTGATTACATATGTACAAGTTGCACCAGGAAGAATTACTTCGTTATGGAATAAAGAGGTTTCAAATCTATTTGCTTCTATTTTTCCAAATTTTCTTGTGCGATACGTTAATGTAAAAGGAGCATCATCCGCAAAAGCGGTCGCATATTCAGAGCCAGTATTTTTAATACTTACACGATATGTATTTTGCTCATCTTCTGATCCAGTAATATCTTCAAATTCAGTTTCGATGTTTTCATACGATGCGTTTATTGGATAATCATAAATTGATGGCGGCGTAGGAGCGGCCGCCATGAAGAAAAGAGGTAAAACAGCTAAGATAGGTAATAGTAATTTTTTTCTTGTCATAATCTGATTTTTCCTCCTTTACTAAAGATTAATACACTCATTTTATACGATATAATCGATAAAAAACAAAAATTTCATTTAAGCGTAAGAAGATTATTATATAAAATAATAAATAAGGAGCATTCTTATGGCGTTTCAAATATTTACCGATACCAGTTCTGGTATGCCTAAGTCTTTAAGAGACCAATATAACATCGATTATTTCCGTATGGGAATTGTGGTCGATGGTAAAGAATATATGGGAGACCTCGATTTTGTCGATTACTCTCGTGAACAAATGTATGGTTGGGTGAGAGATCCAAAAATCACTATTAGAACATCTTTAGTGACCGCACAAGAAATTGAATCTAAACTCACACCTTATTTAGAAAAAGGAATTGATATTTTATATATCGCCTGTTCTGGTGCATTATCCGGAACAAGAAATGCTTTTGAGTTATTTAAACCTGAATTATTAGAAAAATATCCAGATAGAAAGATTATCTCTATTGATAGCTGCAGAGCGGAAATGGCTCTCGGTTTATTAGTAGTGGATGCTGCCAAAATGAAAGAAGAAGGCAAGTCCATGGAAGAAATCGCGGAATGGGTAGAAGCAAATAAACAAACCTATCACGAAACAGGTTCTATCGATACACTTAAGTACCTTAAGATGTATGGCCGTGTTTCTGGTGCCGCTGCATTCTTCGCGGATACACTTAACATCAAGCCAATTATTATGTTTGATGTTAACGGCATGAACTATACATTTAAGAAAGTTCGTGGTGAAAAGAAAGCTTTAGATGAATGCTTTAATTATATTAAAGATAATGTTGTGGAAGGCGTTACTGATGTCATCTATCTCGGTGCTTCA
>JAEEGK010023073.1_pt1 | contig 13009 bp, 9 predicted proteins | sample 8958771 | NCBI WGS metagenome assembly JAEEGK01 (sample SAMN16246547, study PRJNA631951) | gut metagenome | biome: gut microbiome; feature: rumen; material: SC-attached | host: Bos | place: Iran: Karaj | collected 2018-10 | reverse complement strand
GGACATCTCCGCCAACGTGGAGACAGCCCTCGGCAAGTCGGACTTGATTCTCCGTATGCCAAACACCATTTATGTAATCGAACTTAAATACGACCACAGCACCGAATCCGCCCTCGACCAAATTGACGACCGCGACTACATCGCCGCAACCCTCGACGACGACAGCAACGGCTACCTCATCCTCGGCTACGCCGACGGCACCATCGCCAAGGCGCGTGTTGACGAACTCCTCGCCAAGAATGATTACGTCAACTACAAGCGCAATTCGGCTTCAAAGTTGATATTTGCGTCGATAGCCCGCGAAGGCGACGCCGTGATGAGCATCACCAAGGAATCCAAGAGCGCGCACCGCATAATGGTACGTGTGGATTCGCTCGACAAAATCGACGAGTGCAAGATTGCCGACAAGGGTATGTGTCCCTACAACGAGGAGATGATTTGTGAAGTGATGGCGATGGACATCATTCCGGCGGAGGATGTCAACACCTTCGCCAACATCACCGACCTCGACGCCCGCTCCCTCGGCAACCCCTACGCCAAACTTCCCAAGGCAATGGACGCCAAACTCCGCGCCTGGGGCTTCGAGATAGATTAACAAGTTTTTTTTATTATTCTCGTTCCATAATGAAGATACCGCGCTGTGGTCGAAAGGCTGCTGCGCGGTATTGTTTTTTTTGTTTTTTCCTCAAAAAAACATATCTTTACGCCGTGAAATATTTTTAAAACCTTTGGCATTATGAACGGAACTCACAAATTTGCTGTCGATACACAGATACTTCGTGGAATTCTCGAACGCGGGTGCATCTATATAGACAAGACAGCACTCGTATATAAGATGACGCACGAACTCAAATACGTGTTTCTCTCGCGCCCACGCAGGTTTGGCAAGTCGTTGCTATGCAATACGTTAAAAGAATATTTTAACGGCAACAAGGAACTTTTCAAAGGCTTGCAAATTGACGCTTTGGAGAAGGAATGGGTGAAATATCCCATCATCGACCTGTCCTTCGCCAACGCCAAAAACGTGTCGGTGGCGAGCATCAATGAGATGATTGACAATATGCTTTCCGAACACGAAAAAAAATTCGACATAGTGCGAAATGGTGATGACAGCGGAGTAAGGTTGGAGAACCTAATAAAAAATATCGTCACCAAGACGGGACAGAAAGTTGTTGTAATCATCGACGAATATGACGCGGCGATGCTCGACACCATTGACAATGACGAACTACAAGACCGCGTCCGCGCAATACAAAACAAATTTTTTTCGCCGTTGAAAAAACTTGACGATTATATCCGCTTTGTGTTCATCACTGGCATCACCAAATTTTCTCAGATGTCTATTTTCTCGGCGCTAAACAATTTGAAAGACATATCGATGTTGCCTGATTATGAGTACATTTGCGGTATTTCGATGGAGGAACTTCTTACATATTTGAAACCTGACATTCAAGCCTTTGCCGATAAAAATGGTTACACTTTTGACGAGACAGTAAAATATTTCAAGAAAAAGTATGACGGCTACCATTTTTCAATTGAAATGCACGAGGTTTTCAACCCTTTTTCGGTGCTCAACGCACTATTCGACAAGATGTTGAACGACTATTGGTTTAATTCGGGAACTCCTACCTCTTTGATTAAACTCATCAGAAAGTTTAATGTAAAGATGGAGGATTTTGACGGAACCAAGGCTCGCTCGTCGCGATTTTGTCAACCGGTGGAGAAGGTAACAGACTTGGTGCCGTTCCTGTTCCAGGCGGGCTACCTCACCATCAAAAATTACAACCGCCGCCGCGACATCTATACGCTCGGCTATCCAAATGGCGAGGTGAAGTCGGCGTTTGCGGAGTCGCTGTTCCGTTTCAACTACCATTACGAGGACGGCAACATCAGGCTCTTGGAAGCATATCAGGATTTTGAGGATTTCGACGATTTAGACAAGTTTATGGAAGCGATGAAGAGGTTTTTCCGCCGTTTTCCGTACTCGCTCAACAATACGAATGAGAGGCACTACCATTCGATATTGTACACGGTGCTTGCGTCTTTTGGTGCGGACATCTCCGCCAACGTGGAGACAGCCCTTGGCAAGTCGGACTTGATTCTCCGTATGCCCAACACCATTTATGTAATCGAACTTAAATACGACCACAGCACCGAATCCGCCCTCGACCAAATTGACGACCGCGACTACATCGCCGCAACCCTCGACGACGACCGCCGCATTGTGAAACTCGCGATTAAGTTTTCTTCAAAAGACCGCAATGTGGAGGCATACGAGGCGGTGGAGGTGGGGAATTAGGAAAAGATTTTCTTAAAATACCGATATTTTTTTTACCTTTGCCCTTGGAACAAAACCATAAATAACTATGGCACTTTACATCAACATAGGAAACAACGGCTTCCGCACGACGCGCAACAGCGAATACGTCGATAAGTCGGGGCTGATTGGCGTTGTAAATAGGACGCTCGACACAAGATTTAAGTTTACGTGCGTGAGCCGCTGTCGGAGGTTTGGCAAATCAATGGCGGCGGAGATGCTCTGCGCGTATTATGACAAATCGTGCGACTCGCGGGAATTGTTTGCGGATTTGGAAATCGCCAAAGACCCCACCTTCGAGACGCACCTCAACAAGTATTCGGTGATTTTTATCGATATGAGCAACTTCACTCCGAGATTCAAAGATACGCCCAAAATTGTAGATTTTATCGAAGATAGGATAAAGCAAGATGTCCTTTCGGTATATCACGACGTAGAAATGCTCGATACCGACGACCTTATGGATTGCCTTGTGCGCATACACAATGCCACGGGCGAAAAGTTCGTGCTGATCATCGACGAATGGGATGCCATCTGCCGCGAGTTCAAGCCGGGTAGCGAGGCGATGGATAGGTACGTTACTTGGCTAAGACGAATGTTTAAGAGTGTCAATGCTGCCGACGTGTTTGCCGGGGTGTATATGACGGGAATCCTGCCAATCAAAAAATATAAGACCGAATCGGCGTTGAACAATTTTAGGGAATATTCGATGGTGGTTCCCGGCAAGATGGCGCGTTACTTCGGATTCACCAAAGACGAGGTGAAAACTCTTTGCGAAAAATACAGTGCTAAATTCGACGATATGGAACGTTGGTACGACGGGTACATCATTGGTGCTGAAAAATCTATGTTCAACCCCAATAGCGTGATGACCGCCCTTGATACCGGCGTCTGCACCAACAATTGGGGCAAGACCGGCGCATACGATTCTGTGTCAACGTATATTCAGTGCAATTACGACGGTCTCAAAGACGACATCCTCAAAATGCTTGCGGGCGGGCGTGTAAGGGTAAACACCACCAAGTTTCAAAACGATATGTCCATCATCCGCAGCAAAGACGACGCGCTCACCGTGCTGATTCACTTGGGTTATTTGTGTTATAATTATGACGACAACACTTGTTCTATCCCAAATTTCGAGGTATGGGAGGAGATGCGCAACGCCGTGGAAATCACCGATTGGACTAATGTGGTGGAGGCAATCCAAAACTCCGAAAATCTTCTCGACGCCATCATCGATGGCGATGAGAAGGCTGTGGCTCGTGCCATTGACATCGCCCACGACGAAAACACGTCCATTCTCTCCTACAACAACGAAAACTCTTTGGCGTGTGTGTTGTTCATCACATTCATCGCCGCCAAAAACTACTACGAAATCCACCGCGAATTTGCCACGGGCAAGGGTTTTGCTGACTTTGTATTGATTCCGTACCGCAACAACGACAAGCCCGCTATCATTTTGGAATTGAAGTATGACAAGACTGCCGATTCTGCAATCCGTCAGATTCACGAAAAACGTTATACAGGCAAGTTGCACAATTACGCGGGAAACCTCATCCTCGTCGGCATCAACTACGACAAGGAAGCCAAAACTCACGATTGCAAAATTGAAAATATGTAACAATTATGGCAGTATCAAAACACATACTTGGATTTTTTACCTTGCTTTTTGCCGCCGTATTGTCCGCCATCAGTGCGAGTGCGCAGAAGATTGACATTGGAAAATTCGTCATTGACAAGAATGTCTGCACAATCACTAACAAAGAGACCGGAAAAACATTCGACTTGTATGGCGACGTAGAAATTGTTGACCATTTTGAAGACATCTCAATCAAATTGGTTGACCACTTTGAGGATATTGATGTCCGCTTGGTTGACAGTTCCAATCCGTCTTGCTGTGAGTTTCGCAAGGTGAAGCATTTTGCAAAAATCAAAGTGCGTATCGTAGAGCATTTTGAGGATATAACCGTCCGTTTGGTTGAACATTTCCCTGGTATTAACCATTGATAGTTAATTCAGGTGGCTGTATTGAATTCGTATTTCATTATGTCGGGAGTTTCAAACTAACGACCATTTATAAAAAAAGCGGCAAGCAGTAAAAACTGCTCCCGCGGTCGCGCCGTGCCGTAGCACACGCTCGTTCTTTCGAACTGCCACAAAGATACAAACAATTTTTAAACCAACAAAAAAATCCCGCGCACTTGCAATCTGCATCCTGCGCGGGATTTCAATTACTTCAATTACTTCAATTACTTGTTTAGTACGCCCTTGCGAATACTACCCTCTGTTTCGAAGGTTTGCCGGTGAGCATATCGACGCCGTCTTCCAACGGATTGTTCAACGGAATACAACGGATAGTTGCCTTGGTCTCCTCCTTGATGCGGGCTTCCGTCTCGGCTGTGCCGTCCCACGGTGCATAAACAAAGCCGCCCTTGTCCAAAGCCGCCTTGAAGTCGTCATAGGTGTCCACCTTGTACGAATGTTCCTCGCGGTATTTGAGAGCCTTTTGGAAGATGTTTTTCTGAATCTCGTCCATAAGGTTGACGATATAATCATCAACGCCGTCGATGGAGACAGTCTGTTTTTCGAGGGTGTCGCGGCGGCAAACCTCGATGGTATTGTTGGAGAGGTCGCGGGCACCGATTGCCAAACGTACAGGAACGCCCTGCAATTCGTATTGCGCAAATTTCCAACCCGGCTTCTGATTGTCGGCGTCGTCAAATTTCACTGTAAAGCCCTTGCTTTCGAGCGACTTGATGACGGGCTGCACCTTGTCGTAGATGGCGTTGATTTCCTCCACCTTCTTGAAAATCGGCACGATAACCACGTGCAACGGAGCCAATTTGGGAGGCAACACAAGGCCGTTGTCGTCGGAGTGTGTCATTATCAACGCGCCCATCAACCTTGTGGAAACGCCCCACGACGTTGCCCAAACGGTCTCTTGCTTGCCCTCGCGGTTGAGGAACTTGACGTCGAAAGCCTTGGCAAAATTCTGACCCAAGAAATGCGACGTACCCGCCTGCAATGCCTTGCCGTCCTGCATCATAGCCTCAATGCAGAATGTATCCAACGCGCCTGCAAAACGCTCGGTAGGAGTCTTGACGCCCTTCAAAACCGGGATTGCCATCACATTCTCCGCAAAGTCGGCATATACGTCGAGCATCTTGCGGGCTTCTTCGAGGGCCTCTTCCTTGGTGGCGTGGGCGGTGTGTCCCTCCTGCCAAAGAAATTCTGCCGTCCTCAGGAAAAGCCTTGTCCTCATCTCCCAACGAACCACGTTTGCCCATTGGTTGATAAGGATTGGGAGGTCGCGGTAAGAGTGAATCCAATTCTTGTAAGTGTTCCAAATGATGGTTTCGGACGTGGGGCGCACGATGAGTTCCTCTTCGAGTTTGGCGTCCTCGTCAACGATGATGTCCTTGCCGTCAGCCGAATTTTTGAGCCTGTAATGCGTTACCACGGCGCACTCCTTGGCAAAACCCTTCACGTGCTCCGCCTCGCGTGCGAAGAACGACTTGGGGATGAAAATCGGGAAATAAGCGTTCTTGTGGCCTGTTGCCTTGAACATCTTGTCGAGTTCGTCGTGCATCTTTTCCCAAATAGAATAGCCGTAAGGTTTGATGACCATACAGCCGCGCACCGCCGAATTTTCGGCTAAGTCTGCGTTGGTAACGAGGTCGGTGTACCACTTGGAGTAGTCCTCCGCCCTCTTGGTGATAAAATCTGCCATTTTTATGATGTATGTTAGTTTTTGCTAATATTTTGAATTGCAAAGGTAAGAAAAAAAATTGGCATACGATGGATTTGTTTGATTTTTTTGTTATTTTTGACGCAAAATTCAAATTATGTATTATGGCAATATCTCAAAAAATAATTTCTCTCACCGAACTCGCGCTCAAAGACCGCGTGCTGACGCCCGTTGAAAAGACCACAATCATCAACGCCGCCGTAGCCGAGGGAACGTCCGAGGAGGAAGTAACGCAATACATTAATACCGCATTGAAGCACCGCCTCGAATCCCATTATTCCAAGGACGAACTCAAACGTTGCCCTTCGTGCGGTGCGCAAGTGCCGTTGATTGCCGACAAATGCCTGTTTTGTATGCAGGATTTGCCAATGGACGCGCCCAAGCCTCCGCCATACGTGAAAATCACAAGCGAGGAGGCGGCGGTAATCAATCTTGAAAACGATTTTACCGCAATGCAGCAGCGCGACATCGACAAATGTCCCAACTGTGGTGCCGATTTCCCGTTAATCAGCAACGTCTGTCCATACTGCCACCACGTACTCCGCGAACAGGCTGATTCACAGACGCATATCAACAACCTAATCCACAACATCAACCAAAGCATCCAGCAACTCCGCAACGTGCCAAAGCCGACTTTTATTGAAGTGGTGCAATTCCGCATACAACTAATTATGTTTGTAGTGGCGGCGGTATTGCTTGTGGAGGCAGTGGCGCAGTCGAGCGCGACGTTGGCAGGATGGTCGGCGATGTGCCTTTGCGTGTCGATAGTGGCGTTGCTCGTTACCAAAAAGGAGAATTCGCCCGTTGCCAACGCCGACAATGCCTATTACAACGCGCTCTACACGCAGGAAATGTATTCTCGCACCATCGATACGCTGTACGGCGAGGACACTGAGGCAAGAAACCTGCTCAAAAGTTACGACACCGAAATCGCCACCCTCAAAAAAAGCCGCGACGAAAACCGCAAAAAAATCGCCGTAACATTCTTGGTGATAATCGCTGTGGCGGCGTTGTTGCCGCTGTTGAAGTCGGGACCCGTATCCAAATACGAAGACAACCGTCAAAAATATCCCTCGGTGTACCAGGACTCCGAAGTCCGCAAGGTAATCACGCCTTATTCAACTCCCGTGCATAGCAGTTATTCTCCGTATATTGCCGTCAAAGGCGGCGCGACGGCGTGTTTGGAGGTGATACCCGACCCCGAAGATATCAAATTGAACGACTGGCACATTTTGGACGGCACACCGCTCTGCAAACTGAGAATCAGCGGTGTAAAAATCCTATCAACGGGCAGGCAACTTCCAAATTACGACACCGCAAAATTATCGCTCCTCCTCTACGACAAAAACGGCAACCCCATAGAGACCGGCCTCCACGCCACCAATCTTGAAACAATAGACTTCAAAATCAAATGCGCCGACAATATCTACAACCTCCTGAGCCGTGGCGAGGGAAGTTATTACGCCGAATTTGTGTCCACCGACACCACCGCCGACTTCAAAGTGGTAACAAGCGTGATAGACCGTGCGCATTTTTTTGAGATAACATACGGCAATTAACCCCTAAAAACTTCCACCAAAATGAATGATAGCAAGACAGTGTTCCAATCGGCGAGCGCGAACTTGGAACTCCTCCTCAGACAATACAAAAACCAATACCCGCGCAACCTTGGCGCGTTGCTGCGCAATTCCCTGCCGATATTACTGATAATTGTGTCGGTGTTTATACTGCCGTTGGTAACTTTTTTTTACTCGGCGACTTCGCTCAACCTGGGATTTTTGATCGCGATGTTTCTCGTGATCCCGGTGCTGTTTATGTTCTCGATAATACTGTTAATTAACAACAAGCGTGAAAAAAAGACCGACCCGCAACTCCGTCAGCGCATCGCCTCGCTCCGTCAGGAACTGGACGAGTACAAGAGATACCCCGACGTACAGAAATATTTTGATGGTTTTGACGCACAAGTAATTGCCGTGGAAAAAGAAAAAAAACATTATCGCTCCCGATTCTGGACTATACTCGTAGTCCTGTTTGTGGTGTTTGCGTTATACGGCACATTCAGTATCATCTGGATGAAAAACTATACCAACGTATGCAACCACAGTGTTTTGGGCGGCACAGAAATCCTCGGCTTGAAAAAAAATGTGCCGTTCCTCATTCTGACGCCATTGACTACGGACATCGGCGGTGGCGGCAAGGTGGAGTCCGCAAATGTAGATTTCTATTATCAGGAGAATTGGCTTGCTTTTAAGGAAGTCAACGTTTCCGTGCCAGACACAGCGTCCATCCTGCGCCTTGTAATCACCGACCGCTCCGGCATCCCCGCGCCAGGCTGTCCAAGATTCATATTCAAACCTTTGCAAAACAAGGCAATTAATTCGGAGCCGTTCTGCCGAGAAGACAAAGCCTCTTCCAGTTATACTTCCAACTATTTTGAGGGTCTCAAAGCCGCCAGATATTTGCAGGCACACAAGGACAATCTGTATTTCTTGGTGGAAAAAGTGAAGTAGCGGATTGAGTTACACAACGTCCACTACCGCTCCCACGGCTTGTCCTCGCCACGCCGCCAACACACCGACACTGCCGGTATCCAGCCCAAATATTGGTTGCGGCGGGCGGCGAATTGCAACAGAAAACCCTTGAACCCAAACTCCGCGCCCACGCCGACGGTCATCGGCTGAGTGGAAACGCCCGCGAGGATTTTTACATTGTCGTTGATTCGCCCAATTACTCCAATGTGCGCCGTGATGCCGTGGATGAGGCTGTTTCTATCAACATCCACGCAAATCGTATGTCCGCCATAAAAACTGTATGCCGCGCCCACTTGAATCAGAGCGGGAAGTATGGTGTCGCTGCCTGAATATTGCGAATTGGAGATGTTGCGGATGTAAGTGCCTAACGTCAAGGATTTTGTGGGTCGGCAGATAATGCCAAAATCGCCGCTCATAGTGTTGGCGTTTGTTGGAGAATCGTCGATATGAACATTGTGATAATTGAGGTTGATGCCCGCGCAGATAGTTTTGGAAAGTTGTTTGGCATATCCCAATGAAGCCTTGGATGTATTGAAAAGCGAAAAACCATAATAATTGAACTCCGGCGTGAAAACCCCTCCAAGCACCGGCATTGTCATCCTCGCCGACTTTTGCGACAATTCCTTCATCATAAACCTGTCGCTGTACCCAATCCCCGCCGACCAATCGGCAAACGCCACGCCGGCAGGATTCAATCCCGCCGCCTCGCTCCCCGTCAGGCACGACACCGCGCCGCACAACGCCTCGCCGTAAGCGTTGGAAGTCCACTCCTGGGCGGCTGCGGAATGGGCTGCAATTGAACCTACAAATAAAATCAACCAGTATTTCAAGTACATTTTTTACAATCAATTTTTCTAATCAAAAGGCAAATATACCATTTATTTTGGATATTAACTTTTTTTTGCAACAAAATGTCATTCGATTTTGTAACTTTGCAACGACTATAAAATCAAAAGCATTAACCCACAAAAAAACATCCATCATGAAAAAGATTCTACTCATTATACTGGCGGTGGTTGCCACGGTATCCGCCAACGCCCAGATATACAGCAGCGACGTATATTACGTGGAGGACGACATGTACGACTCCTACGAGGTGAGGATCAAGAGGTTCCACCGCCCGAGGGTGACTGTCACCACATATTATGACGATGTGTATATCGCACCGTCGGCCGCCACGGTAATTACAGTGGCATCGGCATCGATATTGTGGCGTCCGTTCTATGTGCGCCCCCACTACCACACCACGGTTGTATGGCACGAGCCGAGGCCCTCGCACTACTTCTGGCACACGCCGAGGACAGTGTATTACCACACCTCGCCGTATTGGATAGAGCGTCATCCTGTGCATTATGGATACACTTATCACCATGACTACCGCTACCGTACCCCGCACCACGAGCCTTACCACGCTCCTCACCACGAGCCGGCGCGTCCGCACAATGACCATGGTTATCATCACGACAATCATCATAACAATCATAATTACAGCAATAACAACCACGGACATCACAACGACACTCACGGCAATCATAATTACAACAATAACAACAACAATAATAACCGCAACGGCAACCACAGCAACGGACACAGCAGCAGCCGTTCTGGCAGCTATGGCAACAATAGCTACAGCAACAACAGCGGCAGCAGCAATCCTCCAAGCCACGGCAACAGCCACAGCGGCACGAGCAAGGATTCTCGTACTAACGCCAACAACGGCAGCAATCACCGTTCAGGCAGCTACAGCTCGGGTTCTGGTTCGTCGTCGTCAAGGTCGGGATCGTCCACGTCGTCGCGGTCGGGAAGTACAAATGGTTCGGGCAATGCGAGCAAGTCAAGCAGCGGCACAAGCAAGTCGGGCAGCGCAAGCGGCAGCAGCTCATCTCGTTCGGGCAGCAGTTCGTCGCGCTCGGGTTCGGGTTCGAGCCATAGATAACCAAACACAATATGTCGGAAAAAATCAAAATATTATTCATTGTAAACCCGATTTCTGGAATCGGCAAGCAAAAGCGATTTGAGAAGGTTCTCAACCGTCATTTGGACAAGGAAAAATTTGACTACAAGATTGAATACACACAATATGCAGGACACGCAACAGAGATTGCCTCCGCCGCTGTGGGTATTTATGATGTGGTGACGGCGGTTGGTGGCGACGGCTCCATTAACGAAATCGCCAAGGCTCTCGTCAAGACCGAGACTGCGCTCGCAATAATCCCTTGCGGCTCGGGCAACGGTCTGGCGAGGGCTTTGCGCATACCCGTACAGCCGTGGCGCGCCGTCAAATTCCTCAATTCGGCAGAGTTTAAGACCATTGACACCTGCCAGGTCAATGACAAATTCTTCCTCTCCATCGCCGGTGCGGGCTATGACTCGCAGGTGGCGCGTCGGTACGAATTTTTCCCGGGAAGGGGCTTCAAGACGTATTTTTTGGCGATTATAACATCATTCTACCAATACAAACCCCTCGAATACGAAATCAATATCGACGGTGTCACCATCAAGCGCACGGCACTCCTTGTGACGGTCTGCAATTCGTCGCAATACGGATATGGTTTCAGGATTTCGCCCAAGGCGTCGCTCACCGACGGACTTTTGGACGTGGTCATCGTCAAGAAACCCGAACCGTGGCGCGTGCCATTTGTCCTCTTTAACATCGCCATCGGCTTGGCGCACAAGTCAAAGTGTTTTGAGATTCTTCAAGGCAAGCATGTAGAGCTTTTCGGCAACAAAAAACGTTGGGTCAACCTCGACGGCGAGACTGTAAGATTGGATCAGACACTTAATTTTGAGGTTGAGAAGAATAGTATTGTGATATTCAGCTAAAAGGTCATTCCTCATCCAAATCGTTGAGGTCAAAATATTTTTTAATCGTTCAAAAAAAATTACCGAAAATCTCTCCTTCGAGAAATTTTCGGTAATTTTTATTTTTGAATTGATGGTAATTTCTGTTACTTCTTTACCTTTTCTTCAATCCATTTCCTTGCGTTGACAAACGCCTCGAGCCACGGTGTTGCCTCGTCAGCCTTGCGGTCGGCGGGGTAGTCGGCCCATTGCCATGTGAAGATGGCGCGCTCGGGGTGGGGCATCATCGAGAGGTGGCGTCCGTCGTCCGAAACAATCGCCGCAGCGTTGTAGGACGAGCCGTTGGGATTGCCCGGATATTCGCCGTAGGAATATTTCATCGGGATGTTGTAGGTGTTTTCGGGGTCGGGAAGATTAAACTTGCCCTCGCCGTGTGCCACCCACACGCCAATCCTGCTGCCCGCCAAACTCTTGAGCATCACGGATTTGTTTTCGCAGATGTCCACGTTTACAAACGACGACTCAAACTTGTGCGAATCGTTGTGCAGGAGTTTGGGATGGTTGGGACGGCCCGGATAGATGAGCTCCAGTTCGTTCATCAATTGGCAGCCGTTGCAAACGCCGAGCGACAATGTGTCGGGACGCTTGTAGAAGTTTTCGAGTGCCTGACGGGTCTTCTCGTTGTACTTGAACGCGCCCGCCCAGCCTTTTGCCGAGCCGAGTACGTCGCTGTTGGAGAATCCGCCGCAGTACACGATGAAATTGACGTCTTCCAAAGTCTCCCTGCCTGTTGCGAGGTCGGTCATGTGCACGTCCTTCACGTCAAAGCCCGCAAGATACATTGTGTAAGCCATTTCGCGGTCGCCGTTGATGCCTTTTTCGCGGATGATGGCAGCCTTGATGCCGGTCTTGGTGCGACGTTTCGGGTCGATGCCGTATTGAGAGAGTTTGCCGGTGAAATCTGTGGGGAATTTAAATTCCAACGGTTGCTTCTTGTAATTCTTGTAACGAGCATCGGCGCAGGGCTGTGCGGTCTGCAATCTGTCGAGCAAGTACGACGTGTGCATCCATTGGTCGCGGCAGAGGTCGATGTCGATTTTGGTCATATTGAAATCGTGGCGCACTACCAGCGCACGCTCCGGCACGGGTTTGCCGATGATGGTGTAGTCTGCGCCGGAGTTTTTGAGGATTTGCTCCACGCTGCGGAGGTCGGATACTTGGATTACAACGCCCGCATTCTCGCTAAACAGTGCGCGGCACATGTCGTCGTCCTTCACGCGGAAGTCAACGCCGCCCTTCACGTTGGCAAAGCACATCTCCAACAGCGTAACGATGATACCGCCCGCCGAAACGTCGTGTCCTGCCAATACAAGTCCTTGATTGATAAGCGTCTGCACGGCGTTGAATGTTTCGCGGAACGCCTTGGGACTTGCCACATCGGGACAGTCGTAACCCAATCCGCCCAAGACTTGTGCAAAACTCGATCCGCCCAACGACGGCGACGAGTTGGAGAAGTCTATATATATAAGTGTGGATTCGGGAACGTCCTTGATGTTGGGTGTAACAATCTTCTTGACGTCGCTCACCTCGCCGGATGCCGTGATGATTACC
>JAEEGK010023072.1_pt1 | contig 13009 bp, 3 predicted proteins | sample 8958771 | NCBI WGS metagenome assembly JAEEGK01 (sample SAMN16246547, study PRJNA631951) | gut metagenome | biome: gut microbiome; feature: rumen; material: SC-attached | host: Bos | place: Iran: Karaj | collected 2018-10 | reverse complement strand
ATAAAGTAGAAGATAAAAAAGAAGAAAATAAAGTAGAAGATAAAAAAGAAGAAAAAAAAGAAGAAGAAAAAAAAGAAGAAGAAAAAAAAGAAGAAGAAAAAAAAGAAGAAACTTTTTCAAAATCAGCACAAAAAAATCCATATAAATACTTATTTAGTTACATATTTGGAGGATATTATGTAGATGAATTATCATTTGAATGTGGCCATAAAAGATATAATGAATTTTATTATAATAGTATTCAACTTGACATAAAAGGATTTTCAAATTTATATGAATCTTTAGATAATTATATAAAAATAGAAAAAATGGAAGGAGATAATAAAATAAATTGTGATATATGTAATATTAAAAAATCATGTAATAAAAGACAAATATTTAAAAATTTACCAAATATTCTTGTTATAGTATTAAAAAGATTTGAATTTGATTATGATAATATGTTAAAATTTAAATTAAATGATTATTTTGAATTTCCAATGAATTTAAATATGAAAAAGTATTTAATTGAAGATTCAAAAGAAACAAATTTTGATTATAATTTAAAAGGAATAGTTATTCATTTAGGAACAAGTGAATGTGGTCATTATTATGATATTATTAAAACTGAAAATGGAAAATGGTATGAATTTAATGATAATATAATTAAAGAATTTAATGAGAAACATATTTCTGAAGAAGCTTTTGGGAATATTGATTTTGATGATGATAATTTTAAAAGTTTTAATATTAATAATAAAAATAATAATAATGCTTATATTTTAATGTATGAAAAAAATAATTTTGAAAAAGAATTTAATGAAGGAAAATTTAATTTTAGTAATTTTAATACAAAATTGGCATTGCCTCCTTATAGTAAATTGAGTAATATTAATATTCAAATTTTAGATATTATTAATATTGATATGTATCAATATTGGATTTTGAAAAATATTACTTCTACACAATATCAATTTTTTATTTTAGAATTAGTTAAAATGGATGTTTGTAGATATTATAAAAATATGAAAAATATTGTTAACAATGAATATGATTCTTTATTTAGTTCTGTTACTAATTTAAAGAAAAGTGAATTTTTTTTAGATAATAAAACACAATATAATTTTTTTGTTAATGATGAACCAATTATTAAAGAAGAAAATGATTTAGTTTTTAAATTTTATTTATTATATTATTTTAATGTAATTTTGAGAATTAAAGATAAATTCAATTTCCAATTATTTACAGATATATTAAAAATTTATATAAATAATAATATTAATTATGCAAAATTTATAATTGAAGAATTTTCTAATATAGAAATAATAAAGGAATTCTTAATTTATTCACCTCAAAATATTTCAAAAGTAATTTGTGGAATCATTTGTCAATGTTTATTAAAATTATATGATGAAATAAATGAAAATAATGATTTTATATCTTTATATATGGATTCAATAATTATCATAATAAATGATCTTATAAATGTATGTAATATTGAATATGTATATGTTATTTTATTTGAAATTCTGTGTCTTGATTCAAAATATAGATTATATTTAATTAATATTAAATATGATTCTTATATTGAAAATTACTTTAGAAATAATAGAATTATTCCTAATGAAGAACTTTATAAAAAAGAAGATTTTAAAATATTAGAAAGTGAACATCATATTTTGAATGATAAAAGTATAAAAGAAGAATTAATAAGAGAAGAAAAATTTACTTTTTCTGAAGAAACATATGAAAAAAAACATAAAGATTTTATAAAATTTAATAGGAATGATAGATTTTTTCATTCAATATATTTATTATTAAATCATGAAAAAAAAGGGATTAATAATAATAATTCAGAAGAAGAAAATGAAATTTAGTTATTTTAAATTAAATTAATTTTAATAATATAATATTATTTAAAATAAATTAAATATAAATTTAATAATTTTCAAATTAATATGATTTAAATGAAAATTAACTTTTTTCTTTTTTATATAAAAAAAATCAAGAATTTACTTTTTAAAAAATAAAAAAGTATTTTAAAAAAGTTTTATTAATTTTCAAAAAAGAAAAATATTTAATTATCAATTTTAATTTTAATATATTCATTATTTACAATTTCTAATTTTAAAAAAAATTTTTTGAAATTGATTTAAAAAATTGAGTTTAAAAATATTTAAATAAAATTTATATTTTTCAAATAAATTTTTATTTATGTTATTATTCTGCTATTTCATCATCATCTGAAAGATTCCAAATATCTTTTTTAACTTCTTTTTTACATTCAAAAAAGTTTTCTTCTTTATAAATTTGAATAATATCATTATTTGTTAAATATAAATAATTTATTTTTCTACTATTATTTTCTTTATAAATATAATAAATACAATTTTCATCTTTATTAAATTCAAAATAAATTATTTCTTTTTCCATATTAAGTTTTTTAATATGAACAATTTTGTTTAAATTTTCTCCTTTACAAACAATAAAACTTTTTTTATCATATGAATAAGTTAAAATATTCCCATTATCCAAAATATAAAAATTATTGCATATATTATTTAATTCTTCACAAATTTTAATTCCATTAACAGTAAAACAATGAAGTATAAATTTATCTAATTGATAAGAAATAATATAAACAAAATAATTAAATCTATTAATTTTTTGATTAATTATTAAGCAATTATGAACTTTAAATTTTAAATTATTTAAATAAATGACAGAAATTAATTCAAAATTATATAATTTTAATATATTAATAGAACAATCTTTATTATTCCCGATTAAAATAATTTGATAATCTTTATTATATGATATAGATAAAATAGGTTGATTTGAAACAAATGTTTTTTTAATAAAATTTAATTGTTTTATTTTAAAATCTGATTTAATTAACCAATGAATAATGATTCCATCAATATGTCCTGTAATAATTTCTTTATTTGATATTGAAATTACTGAACTTGGAATTGATGGTAAAATGAAATTATATTTCTTTCTATTAAATTCATAAAAAGTTATTGAACTATATCTTTTATTTAAAAATATTATAAATTCATTTGTTTCATTATATTTTAAAAATGTAAATGTATTTTTCAAATTATATATTATTTTATCTTTTTTACTATGAAAATGAAATTTTGTTAAATCTCTTATTTTTATTGATAAATAATTATTTTTTTCTGAATAATCACTCATTGAATTATTATTATTAATATTGAAATAAATAGATAAAAGGAATTCATTTATATAATCATTCTCCGATAAAATAAATAAATTGTTATTATAAGAATTAAATGTAAAAAATATTATTGATTCTTGATTTATTATATTAAAAAAATTATTATTAAATAATTTTTTATTATTTGAAATTAAATTTGATTGATCTAAAACAGTTTTTTCTTTTACTTTTTCGTCAAAAAGTTTCATTGGTGTTTCTCCAAAATTTAAAATAAGATCACATTTTTCTCTAATAATAGAGTAAACTTGTTCAATACTTAATTTTTTTTTATTTTTCTCAATTTTTTTATTTAAATTTACTAATTCAGAATAACAATATTTACTAAATAAATTACAAGATTCTATTTTATTATTTAATTGATTAATTCCAAAAATATTATCAATCCAAAAATGAATATATTTACTAACGAAACTACTATTTAATAAATTTTTATATCTTATCATAAATTCAAAAGGACTTTTAATATTAATATTCAAACCATTAAAATAATCATCAAAAATAATATTATTAATATTAAATTTATCTTCCATTAAACCATAATTATTATAATTTAAATTTAAATATAATTCACTTAAATAAAAAAATTCTGGAATTAATTCTCTATTATCATTATATTGAATTAAATTTGTTATAATATCAGAAATAGAATAAAAAATACGGTTTGGATTATCAAAATTTCCATTTTGAAGTTTAATTATATTTTCATTAAAAGGAGAAATTCTAATTAAATAAAAATTAACAAATGAAGATGTACTATAATGAGAATTATAATGATTGATAAATTTTTTATTTGGATTTTCATTTTTTAAATCATTATATTTCAATATTAATTCTTTTCTTTTTTCTTTTTTTTGTGCACTTAATGGATATTTAAAGTTTCTTAAATAAATTTTAGAATTTTCTTCATTTTTTATAGTTAACCAAGGAAAAATAAAATATTGATTTAAGTCATTTAATGAACGTGATGAATAAAAATTAATATAAAGTAAATAATCAAATGTTGATATTTTATTATCTAAATATTTGTTTGAATATAAATTTTTATTAAAATATTCTTTTAAATTTTCAATTATTTCTATATTTTTATTTTTTAATATTAAAAGTAAATTATCTTTGTTTGATATATTAAATAAATTAAAAAAATAACTTTTTCCATTTAAAAGAAATATTTCTATTGATTGAAATTGATATAAAAATCTTTTGATAAATATTTTTTTTATTTGTTCAAATCGAAAATATAAAACTTTTTCTTTTGTTATATTAATATCATTATTACAAGAAGAAAATATTTTATTTAAATATTTTTTATTAATATTTTCATTTTGTTTTATAATTTCACAAGAATTTGATTGAAAAATAAAATAATAATTACTTAAATAAATTTTTCCTTGAATTATATAATCAATAGTTATTAATTCACATTCGAAAATTTTAGGATTTAAATTATTAAAATTAATTTTTATTCTTTTTTTAAAAAGAGATAAATTATTTGATTGTTCATTAATATTAAAATCTAAATTAATATTTTTATGACTAATTGAATAATATTCATTATTGAAAAATTGAAAATTTGGTTTTAAAAATATTTTAATAAAATTCTTTTCAGAAGAGAAATTTTTTAATTTGGAAGGATAAGTTAAATAACAGTCAGAACTAGTATTATTTATTTGCTGATAATAAAATTTTTTTAAATAATTTTTTCTTAAATTCAAAAAGCATTCATTATAAAATAAAAGTTTTTTAAAATAATTGCCAAAAATATTTTTACATAGAACTTTTCTAGAGTTAATAATAGGAAAATCTAATTCTAAAATATTATTCATATTATTATCGTTTTCATTATTATTTTTCAAAATTTCATTATTAAATTTCTTAATACATTCATCAATCTCTTTATCAAAACTATTATTATCATTTAATTTTTCATGATTTATTTTCAATAAATTATTATCAGATGAACTAAAATTTTTTAGAATTAAATCATTATCATTATTTGCTACTATCATTGTTTTAAAAGAAGTTACATTAATTTCATTATTTTTATAATCTATAACTTCACCATTTTTATTATATGAAATTTTAAAATATTTTATACAAGAATTATAATATTTTTTTTTTAAGAATTTTTTTTTAATATAGTCCCTTGAATCACTTTTATTTGATTTTTTATATTTTTCAAAATAAAAATATTGAAATACTTTTTTATATAAATTATCTTCTTCAAAACTTGGATTTAATAAATATATTATATCTTTCATTAATTCCTTTTTTGAAAATAAAGTTAATATATTTTCCTTTAAAACACTATTAATTTCTTCATAAAGAGATTTTAAATTATCATTTTTTTTTTCATTAATTAAATATAGGGTAAATTTAATATAATAATGAATTACAAATAATTTTCTTGTTTCTTTTTTTACATTTTCATTAATTGGAAAAAGGTTAAAAAATTTTTTTTTGTTTTGATTTTCTAATTCAATATATTTTTGATCATATTCATAAAAATATGAAATTTTATTGAAAGGTTGTTTTAAAATATTATTTTTTATAAAGTTTAAATAATTATTTTTTCCAGTTAATATATATAATTCAATAAAAATTTCAATAATAATTTCTTGAAAATATTTAAAATTATTTTTTCCAATATTATATTTTATTGATTTAAATAAAAAAGGATTATTAGAAAAAAGAAAACTATTTAAAATAAAATTTTGAATGAATTGATTATTTGAATCATTTATATCATCTAATTTTAATTTTTTAATTTGAGAAATTAATTTATAAAATAATATTATTAATTGAATATAATTTTTTATTATTATATTATTTTCATTTATTTCTTTTTTAGTTGATAAAATTGTATTTAAATCAAAAGATAATTTCATAAAAATTTCAGGAATAATTTTTTGAATTGATTTTGATTTATTTTTTTTAAATTTAATGAATAACTGAAAAAATAAATTAAAAATAAAAGGATTTTCATCGTTAAAAATCAAAACTTTACTAATACTTATTAATTCACTAAAAAATAATTTTGCAATTTCATCATTTGAAATTTTATAATTTGAATAATATTGAATTAATAAATTATCTTTTTGATGCAATAATTCTTTTAAAACTTTTTTTGTATTTAAATTTGTTTTTGATAAGGAAAACTGATAAATGATATTTATAATTAAAGAAAAAATATTTTCTCTCATATAAAATAAAATTTTTTCATTATGAATATTGTTTTTAATTATTTCATCTTTAGAAAAATTTTGAATTAAATTTAATAAAAAATCAAAGTATATAATAAAATATTTTAAATTTATTTGATATTCATTTGGTTGAAGAATTTCTTTTGAAATTATAATTGCAAATTCATCATATTTTATATGATTAAATAAAAGAGAATAAAAAGAAAGAAAAGATTTTTTTCCGTTTATAAAAATATAATTTTCTTTCAAATTATCTGATTTTTGTAAATTAATTAAAGTTTTTAAAAAGATAATATCAAATTTATTTATTAAATTAATAAATTGAATGAAAATTGCTTTTATTTTATCTACAATATTAAAATATTCTTCTGTTTGAAAATTTGAATTTTGAAGTGCCTTTAATCCTGATAATATAAAACCTTTATATATATTATCTCTATTTAATAGATCTTCTGAATTATTACTTTTTATATTATTATTATCCTCTTTTATTTTTTCAACATTATTTTTTTCATTATTTGAGTTTAAATTAGACAAGTTTTTGTATAATAACATTAAGATATTAGAAATAACTTTTAAATTTAGAACTACAATTGGAAATTCATTAAGTTTTAATATTATTATTTTCAATAAAAAATCTATTAGATTCATTTTAGGATTTATTATTGTATTGTTTTTATTTATTAATAAAATTTGATTATTTTGGATAATTTTTGATAAAAATACATCAAATAATTTATTAAATTCAATAGAATCATCATTCATATTAATTAATTTTTGTAAATAAAACTTATTTATAAAATCAATATTATTTTCAAAACAATTTATAATCTGTAAATAAACAACAGAAAGAATTCTTTTAGTTTCTTTATTATAAATATATTTATTTAAAAGAAAATTAATAATTTTATGTAATAAAGAAGATATGAATTCAGAATTTTTTTTATTATTTAATAAAGGAATTATATTAATAAATTCATCTATTATTAATGACTTATCTCCTTTTAATATAAGAATTAGTTTACAAATTGAAGAATATGTAAAAAATAATTCATTTGATTCATTTCTCATTTCTTCATTTGATAAATCAATAAAAGAATTATTTATTAAATTTTGATTAGATAATAGAAAACTTTTTTCAAAATATAAAAAGTTATTATTTACATTTTTAATAATCGTATTTAAAAATTGAATTATATTTAATAAATTCATATTTATTATATCATAATCTTTTTCCAAGTTTTCATTATTTAAAATTTGAAAATAAAGCTCACAATTTAATTGAATAAATTTTAAACCATTAAAATAAATAAAATTATAAATTGATAAAGATAAATTAGTAAAATAATTTATTTTCCCATCAATAAAATAATTTCTATTAAATAATCTTATATTTTTCAAATCATAATAATTTTCTTTAAAATAATTATTATTATTTCCTAAAGAAATTGATTTTGGTGAAATCATTCCATTTAATTTACGATATAAGTTAAATTTTTTTAATTTTGAAAAATCAAATATTTTATTTATAATATCCGATTTAATATTATATAAATGATTAGATTTATATAAAATAATATTTTCATATTCTCCTTTGAAATCAGAAATTATACATTTAATATCTTTATTTAAAAAACAATCAAATAAAAAAATTGTCCCTAATTCAATATTAAAATCAATATTAGAATTTCTACAAATATATAATTCAGAATTAATTATTGTAAAAGGATATTCAAAATTTTTCCCATATTTTGAGGTATAATCATATTCTTTTCCATTTATTGTAATTATTATCTTATTTGGTACTCCTTTTTCTATTGAAAAAATGATTTGATATGTTTGATCTATTTTTATTTCTTTTTCAATTGGAAAAATAAAGTTTTTTTTGTTTAATTTAGAAATTGAAAAATATAAATATTTATTTTTAATAAATATTGTAAAATATGATGTTAATAAATCTTTATTAACTAATTCTAATAAATTAATGTTCTCATTTGATATTATTTTCAATTTAAATGAAAATATTATACTACAACAATTTTTATTTCCTAATTCCTTTATTTTTTCTAATTTTATATATGTCAAAGAATTTTCTATTATAAATCCATTATATAATTTATATTTATCTTTTAAAAGCAAATCTATTTCTTTTTCTATTAAATTTTTTAAAAAAAGAATTTTTGCATTTAAAGATAATAATGAATTACTTATTATTAAATTATTATTATTAATTGAATATTTATTTCCAATTTTTTCAAAATGAAATAATGTTGACTTGGTTAAATATTCATATAGATTAATATCATATTTAAAGCAATGAATTTGAATTAAGATTTTAATTATAATATTTATATTTTCTTGTGTTAATTTTATATTATCAATTATATAAAAAAGAAATTTTGTTATTTTACTTTCAATTTGTATATTTTCATTTACTATATATGAACATATTTCAAATATTATTTTATTGTTTATTTTTTTTACATCTTTTTTTATTAAATCTTTTATTATATAAAAACAGAATATAGATTTGTTTATCTTGATTAAAAGTTTTGATAATAATATTATATCATTTTCATCAAATATATTAGAAAGAAATAATTGATTAAACTTATTTTTGACAATTTGAAAAATATATTTTTTATTAAATATGGATTTTAATATATTGAGAGGTATATTTGTATATTTTTTTGAATTAATCTCAACTAAATTAAAAAATATTAATAAAATGAATTTGATTAAAAGATTTTGTTTTTTTTGCTTTTTAAGTATATTAATAAAATCATCAGAAAATTTAATATTATTGTTTTTATTTTCAAAAGATAAATATTCAAAAATAATAAAGTTATCAAATAAATTTTGAATGTTACAAATAAAAAGAAATAATTCTTTATTATTGATATAAAATGAATTATTATTAATCTTTAATAAAATCATATTTAAATCTTGAATTATTGGTTCATTCTCCATATGAAAAACAATTTTTTTACTAAAATAAAAAAAAAATAATTTTTTTTTATAATATTATTATTCTTTAAAAAATTATAAATTTATTATTAAGAATATATAAATCAAAAATTAATTTATTGAATTATTTCAATAAACTAAATAATTAAAAAAAGAACATATTTGATATTAAAAAGATATTCACCTTAAAAATCTAAAATAATAAATTTTAAATTAAATTTAAAAAAAATATTAAAAAAAAAATGAATTGGATAAATGAACATGAAAAAAAATGTCCAATGCCACAATTTGAAAAAGATAAAAATAAAGAAGAAAAACAAAGTATCAATATAAAAGATGAAAAATATAAATTTAAAAATTTAATATTTCATCATTTTAATATGGATTATGTAAATGATCCTTATTCAAAAAAAAAAGAATTCTCAGTAGAAGAACAAATTAAAAATTTAAAAAAAGAAAAAATGGATATTAACTTTAATTTATTTAAATTAGAAAAAAATTATAACAAATATAAAAATGATAATAATGAATTAGAAAAAGAAATTGAAAAAGTTAAAAAGAAAATAAATAAAGATAAATCATATATTGAAATTCAATTAAAAGAAATTAAAAGATTAGAAGAAATAATTTCATTAAATAATGAAAAAAATAAAAATATTTAAAAATAAAATTTTTAAAATATAATTTTAAATAAAAATGGAATATTCAAGATATAATGAAATAAATACTTCATCCAAAAATTTTAAAAAAGATGAAATTAAATTACATTTTCATAGACTTTTATCACCAACAAATTCAATAATAAAGAAAGAAAAAATTATATTTAAACCAAAAGAAAATAAAATAAAAACAATTAATAATAATAATTCAAGATATCAAACACCAATAAATTATTTTTTAAAAAAAAATATTTCAGCTAATGAATTGATAAATAATGATAATACATTTTCATCAAGAATTAAAAAAAGTAAAAAATTATTAAATAATTCTCTATTATATAGTTTTAAAACAACAAAGTTAAATTCTTTTGTTGAAGAAAGAGAAAAAAAAGAAAATAATTGTAATTATAATTCAAATGATTTAATAAGACTAATGAATGATATGAGTAATTTATTTAATAATAATCAATTTGAATATTATCTACTTAATAAATCTAATAATAATGATACTTTATTTAATGGTTATATTAAAAACCTTTATAATACAATTTCTGATTTTAAAAAAGAAAATGAGAAAATATTTAAAAAAGAAAAAAGTAAAATTAAAATTTTAAATAATAATGAAAATGAAAATATAATATTAAAAGAATCAAATGAAAGAAAAAAAATTTATAATAAATGCTTTACACTTATATTTAATTCTTTAAATGATTTACTTAATAAAAATATTAGCAACAAAATTAATAAAACAAATAAAAATAATAAAGAAGAAAATAAAGAGAATTATTTAAAAGAAGACAATTTTAAATTGTTTAATGTTAATTATAATTTAAATGTAAATAATAATATACTAGATAATAATAAAAATGAAATATTAGATAATATAAGTGAAAAAAGTAATCAAAAAATAAATGAAGAAAATAATATAATTGGACAAACTAATAAATATCAATTTAAAGTTCAAAAACAATTTAATGGAAAAAAATATACTAAAAATTTATATTTATTAACTCCAGATGTTTTAAGAAAAAGTTTAGATAATTTCTCTTTAGCTAGAAATACTATTTTAAATTATAAATATAAGAAAAATTCTATTAAAACAGAATTTAATTTAAGTAATGAAGGTAAAAATAAAAAAAATAGTATTACTCCTCAACAAAGTATTATTATGACAAAAAAAAATTTAATAAAACAAGATTTTATTAGTAAATGGAAAATAAATGATAAAAAATAATTTTAATGAAATATATTAAAATTAGAGATATTTAAGTATTTATTTCTTATATGTAAAAATTCAAAATATAAAAAAAATAGAAAAAAATATAGAATTAATATTTAAAGAAATTTATAATCATTATTCCAAATACTAAAAATAGAAATTTATAAGAAAAAAATATTTAAAATCTTTTTTTCATAATATAAAAAAAAAAACTAATAAAAATAAATAATTATATATTAATAATCTCATCATTATAAATACTTAATCTCCATTTTTCTAATTCATCTTTCCATCTTTTTCTCAAATTATTATTTTTAACTGAAAAAACATGTTTAATTTTTCCAACTGTTAATTCAAAACAATATTCATTCTTATAATTAAATTCTAAAAATTCTGAAAATAAAGGATTAATAATTTCTAAAGGTTTTCCTTGTGGTTCATCTAAGATAATTAAACCTAAATTTGTTAATGCAACAAATCTTTTTAAAAAACTTTTTTGTAAAATATTATCATATTTTTTTTTCATATAACCTGAAATAATTGAATTTCCATAATAAGGTGAATTTAAATAATTTTTCTTTTTATTTTTATCAAAATTTTGATTATTATAATCATTTATATTAATTGAATAATTTATTTCTTTTTGAATTGCATTTAAAGTTTTAAAAAATTTTATTATTTCAAAAATTCTAAATATTTCAAATATCACTATTTCACCATTTTCAAAACTTAATGATATTATATTATTATTTGTTGATGCATTTATAGTTTTTAAATTTTTAATTTGAATTGAAAAACATTTTTCATATGTTGATGTATTGAAAAAATAATAAAATGATTGTGTTATAAATAATATACATTCTATTTGATTTTTATCTTGATCTAAATATTTTATTAATTCTGAGAAACATAATGTATTATTTGGATTAAAATAATCATCTTCTAATTGTTGTAATATTATTTCTTCCATTTTTAATCCTAGATAATCAAAGTTTTCTTTTCTTATATTATTTTTTGATATATCTTTTCTATATGAATATTTTATGTAAATTGGAGTTAAATTTTGTTTTATTAATGTTTTATTAGTATTATTTTTGTTATTATTATTTAAATTGTTATTATTATTAAAATCTTCATCATCTTTTAATAATGAACTTAATAAATTATTTTTACCTACTTTATATGAATCTAAATCTCTATTTAAATCTTCATTTTGTTCTTTTAAATTATCATTTTGTAATTTTAAAGTATTATTTTCAGTTTTTAATTTAGATAATTCTTTTTCATAATTTTCTTGTTTTTTTTCAAAGTCTTCAATTTGTTTTTTTAATCCTTTATTTATTTCTTCTAATTGATTACAATAATTTTCTCTTTCTATCATGTATGAAGTTAAAGTTTCTTTATTCATTGCAATTAAATTTTTTTGTTCTTCAGTTAAATTATTATTCATTTTTTCTAATTCTTCTTTTTTTTTTTCTTTTTCTTGTTGTTCTATAAAAATTTTACTATTGAATTCACCTAAAAGTTTATTATAATGATTATCTAATATTTCTTTTTCTTTTTCTAATCTATTATATTTTAAAATTAAATCATTTTTATTTGTTTCTAATAAATTAAATTTATTTTCATAATCAATTAAATTTTTTTTATTTTCATTTAATTCATTTTTCAAATTAATTATTTCACTTTGCAAATTTTCATTTTGATTTTTAAAATCGTGTAATTCATCATATATATTTTG
>JAEEGK010023071.1_pt1 | contig 13009 bp, 5 predicted proteins | sample 8958771 | NCBI WGS metagenome assembly JAEEGK01 (sample SAMN16246547, study PRJNA631951) | gut metagenome | biome: gut microbiome; feature: rumen; material: SC-attached | host: Bos | place: Iran: Karaj | collected 2018-10 | reverse complement strand
GAATTATTAAAATTCATTAAATTATAATAATTAGTATTTTCTTCTAATTCAATATTATTATCTTGAAATAAACTTTGAGTATTTTTATTATTATTGTTTAAATAATTTACTGAAAAACTCTCATTTGTAAAGTTATATATATTTTCTTTACTTTGAAAAAAATCAAATTCATTTTTATTATTTGGAAAAAGATTAAAAAAACTTGAATTTGTTTTTTGATTTTTATTATTTTTATAATTAATTGGTTCATTTTCATTTAACATTTTAAAAGATTGTGTAGTAAATCTTTGAATATAATTATTTTTCTTTGGATTTGATAAGATTAAATTCTTATCTTTATTTAGAGATGATAAAATTGAAATATTTTGCTTTAATATTGATAGTTTTTCTTTTATTACATTATTTGAAAATTTTGGGATTTTTTCAATTTTAAAAATTGAATTATTCATTTTAAATATTATTTTCAATAGCCGTTGTGTAGTATTAATATTTTTTGAATAATTTTTTTTTATAATTAAAATAAAAATAATTATGTCCTTTTAAAGTTTTTTGTTTATTTTTATTTTAATTGTTTTTTTTTCTTATAAAATAAAAATTTTTTGTTTTTTATTTATTTATATAAAATAATTGTGTTTTATTTTTTGTATTTCTATCTCATCATTTTAAAATCATCTATAATATTATTTTAATTAATTTCTTCTTTTTCTCGACTTTTAACTTCATCATCAAAAACAAAACACTTAAATTAATATCATTTAATTACATTATCATTAATATTTTAATAATTTTATTTCAAACTTAATAATAATATTTATTAGTGAATCAAAAAATTTTTTTAAATAAATTTTTTATTCTAAAATATATTAAATTCTTTGAATTATTATATATTTCTTTTAATATATCTTGATTTGTTTTATTAATAAAAAAAAATTTCTTTTTATAGCATCAGAAAAAATAATTTAAATGTACAACAAAAGAGTTAATTTTTATAACTTAAACTAATTAAAAATGATATATATCAAGTAATATTTTATACAAATTAAATTTAAATATATTGGATACATTATCATTTGAAATTATATGAAGTTTGATTATCTCTATTGATTTTTATGATTTTTTTCAAATAAATATATTGTTAAAATATGAAGAAAATTTGCATATTTTAAATAATTTTGTATTAAATGTTTAAAAGATCATTAATATAAATTATTCCTTTGGTTTATGAATAAATAATTAAAAGTAATAAAATTAGAAGAAATTAAAATTTTATCATATTTATTACTAATTTTTTTATTATAAGGAAAAAAAGAAATAAGTAATTCAATTAATTTATTAAGGAGTAATTTTTAAATCATTATAAGGAATAATATAGTAAAGTTTTTAAAGTAAATTTATTTTGTTTTATATTAATAATAAATTATTAAATCAAGAAAATAATTTTTCACTAAAAGTTATGAATAATCTTTTTATTATTTGCCTTTTATTTCCATAATATCATCATTTTGATAAATTTTTTTCTTGAGATATTGAAATGATTTTATGTATTATTTTATTTAATATATTTTATTAACAAATAATTAGATTAAAATAAATAATATATTTTATATTTATTCATTCTTGATTTAATCCTTTCTTGAAAAACCATTCCTAAATTTAAAAAATTTATGAATATTATTAAATAATAAATAGTTTTTTTTATTAAAATTTTTTATTAGATTATTTTCATTATAAAGAATATTTTAAATTGATATAAGAAAACAAAATATCTTTAAAATTATTGTATATCGAGATAAAATTTAATATTATAAGTTTACACATTTTATTCATATTAATTTTTCAAAATAAAATATGAATATTTATAAAATAAATATAACATATTATAATATTCATTTTCTATTTTTTTCTATAAAAAAGGTTTTAAAATAAAAAATAATTTAAAATTTTTATAAACGAATAAAATATTAAATATTTTGAGTAGTCATTATTTTAAAATTAAAATCTTTCATATTAAGATTTTTAGGATTTCTAAACCAATCATCTTTTAGCATAAAAGAATGACTATTAATAGGACTAGTATTAATATTTCTAGTTTTAATTTTATGAGGAATTGACTTTCTTTTAAAAGATTCTTCATCTTCAATTTTAGGTAAATTTTTTAATAATTCATTTCTCTTTAATTTAAATTCATATTCATTTTTATCAACATCAGTAAAATCATATGGAGATTTATAAATACTTTTTTTAGTAAAAGTTTCATTTTCACCAGATTTTTCTTTTAATAATTCCCAAGCATTTTTTTTATTACTACAATTTGAATTATTTTTATAATGATTATAAATATTTTTCATATTAATAAAATCATATCCTCTTTCATCTTGTAATTTATATCTATCATAATTTAATTTAGTTTTTAATGAATCTTCTTTTTTTTTCTCATTTTCATATTCTTTTGTTCTATAATAATTTTCAATTTTTGGTCTATGAATAAATTTTAATAATGAAGTTTGATTATTTTTATCAAATTTATTTAATCTTTCCTTATCATAAATAACATTATTAACAGGATTAAACATTTCTTCTCTTTTTGAATTTCTTAATTTTTCATTTTTTATTTTTAAATCTTCCTGATATTGTTTTTCTTTCTCAGGATCATAATATTTTCCTTTTATACAATCATAATTTCTAGTTTTATAAAATTTTTCAACAGCTTTTAATTTTTCATATTCTAAATCAACATTTTTTTTTTCATCATTAAATAATTTATAATTATTAGTAATAATATCATAATCTTTATAATTATTAGCATTAATTAATTTTGGTTTACTTTCATTAATATCATTATCATTACATTTTGGTCTTTTTTCAGGAGCATCAAAATGATGTTTACTAAGATTAATATTTGATATTATATTATAACATTTTTTATCTTTACTAATACCAACTTTTTTTCCTTTTTCATTTTCTATTTCTTTTGGATAATTTGGATGATTTTCAAAACCTTTTAATTTATCTTTTAAATTAATTATATTATATGCTTGTTCATATTTTAATTGATAATCATAATTTTTTGCTAATTGATTCTTTAAATCAATTTTTTCATTATTATTCATTGCAATATTTATTTTATCATCATAATATTTTTGTAAAATAGGATGAAATTGATTTTCTATTTTTTTTATTAATTTTTGATTTCTAATAAAAGGTTTTTTATTAAATTTCCATTCAAGATTTCTTTTACTATAATCATAATCTATTAATGCTTTAGGCCAATTTATTTCTTGAGGAAATAATTCAAATGATGATCTTTGAGATTTTGATATTTTATAATTATTTGCATTTGGCATTTCATCTTCTTGTTTTGTTTCTGTTAAATTTTGATTTGTATTATTTATTGTTGTTTGAATATGATTTGTTTGATTTGGAAATGATTGATTTTGAATATTTTGACTTTGAACAGTTTCTAACATTTATTTTTTATTTTTTTTAATTTTTTTAATTTTTGATTATGGGAATATAATTTTTGTTTTAAATTTTATTTAGTTTTTTTGTTCTTTCTTTTGTATAATATTATTTTAAGTATTATTATTGGAGAATAAAATGAAAAAATAACATTTTTTAAAAATTTTAAAAAAATAAAATTGAAGATAATTAATAATGTCAGATAATGAGTCAAATAAAGATAATAAATCGGAAAATGAGACTCAAAAAAATTATCATACAAAAACAGAAATATCAATAAATTCAAATATAATTCTTCTTAATCATACTCCTTCAAGTCATAATAATGAATTAAGAGAAGAAGAAAGAGAAATACAAAAAATAATAGAAAATAATTTAAAAATAGAAAATGAAAGGAAACTAATAAAAGAAAAAGAATTATATGAATTAGAACAAATACAAAAAAATTCACAATATGAAAAAAAATCAGAAAAAAATGATGACATACAAGAAAAAAATAAAGAAAATAAAACTCAAAAAGAAAAAGATAAAATCTCAAAAAATTCTAAATCTTCAAAAAACTCAAAAAATTCAATAGATTCAAACTCAAAAAATTCTAAAGATTCAAAAGAAAAAAAAGAAATAAAAACCAAAAAAGGTGAAAAAATAGTAAAAATAATAAAATTAAAAAAAAACAAAAAAAAAGAAAACTCCAATAAAAATATTCCCCAATTAAAATCACAAAAAAGTAGTGACAAAATAATTAAAATTAAAAACGAAGTAAAAATTGAAAAAAATGAAAACACAGATAAAAATAATGAAAATCCAAATAACAATCAAGAAAAAACAAAAATTTCAATAAAACCATCAACAATATCAGAAACACTAACAAAAGAATTTGAAATAAAACACAAAGATTCAAAATGGAAAAAAAAAGTAACAAAATTTTTAGATTCAACTCCAATATTAATAACAATGTCAATATTAACAATTTGGGCATTATTTGCATCAGACATTGAATATGCATTTTTAAGTAAAAAAGTAGATTACGCATTTAATGTAATTCAAATAATAATTTTTTGTATATTTACTCTTGAATTTATATTAACTTGCATAACGAAAAATTATTATATTTTTTCTTTTTTTTTTTATTTAGATTTAATATCAACAATTTCTCTAATTCAAGATATTGATTATATAATGAATCCTTTTATGGGTTATAGTCCAGTTCAAGAAGATAAAATTTCAAGAAATGGAAGAAGAAAAAGTGCTCAAGCTGCTAAAGCTATATCAAAAGTTAGTACTGCTTCAAGAGCTACAAGAGTTCTTAGAGTTATTAGAATTGTTAGATTAATTCGTATGGTTAAATTATATAAAAGTGTATTAATTGCTAAAGAAAAGAGAGAAATGATTAAATTAGAAAATAAAAGGAAAATTATGGAAAAGTTAGAAAAAGATTTTGATGATAGTTCAAGTTCAAGAATTGAGCATTTAGATAGGATTAATTCTTTTAGTACTAGTATTAATAATAATAATAATTTTAATAATTTGAATAGTAAAAGTAAATTAAATAATCAAGATAATAATAATAATTTTAATGGGAATTTGATAAATAAATCAAATTCTGTTTCTAATTCTAATACTAAAGGAGGAATGGGATCAACTATTATGAGAATTAGGAATTTGAAAAGACTAAAAGAAAAGAAATCTAGTATTATTAGTAAAAGTGGAGATAGTACTGGAGGATTATTACTTCACTCTACTGGATTTTTGAGAAATGCTATTCCTCTTGAAAATAATATTTTAAGGAGTAGTAGTAATAAGGATAATAATATTACTAATCATTTAAATTTTAATATTATGAGAAGAGAATCTAATAATATTCAAATTTATAATAATAAAAATATTGAAAATAAAGATAAAGTGAAAGATATAGAAAAAGATAAAGATAAAGATAAAGAAAATGAAAAAGATAAAGATAATAATGATAATGATGATGAAGATAATTATGATAATATATTGAAAGAATCAAAAATAAGTCATATTGTAACAGAATCACTAACAAAAAAAGTGATAATATTAATATTAATATTATTAGTAATTTTTCCTTTATTAAATGAAAGTTTCTGGGATTTAGAAGTAAATGAAACTTATTATTTAGTTTCAGAAATATTAAGTTTACATTATTCAATGTTCCAAAAAAGAGGAATAACAGATAATCAAATTAATATTACTAAATTATATGATAATAAATATCCTGTTATTAATATTACTATTAATGGAGTTAGTTTTTATATTAATGAAAATTTAAATAAATTCGATTATCGTTATAAAGAAATTTCTACTGTTTACTCGAATGATGCTATGGTTAGAATTATTTATTCTTTGAGAAGAGAAACAAGATTAAATCATTTTTTAAATTTATGTCAAACTATTTTTGTTTGTGTTGCTTTGACAATTTCTACTCTTTTATTTGAAAATGATGCTAATGAATTAGTATTAAAACCTTTGGAAATTATGATTGAAATAGTAGATAAAGTTGCGAAAGATCCTATAGGTGCTAAAAATGTAGAAGAATTACAAGATGGAGTAAAGCAAGAATTATTACAAATAGAGAAAAACGATAAAAATAATAAAATTAGTAACTTTCCAAATTTAAAAAACATAAATAGTAATATACATGAAAATGAACATATAATAAGTAACATATCCATTACTAATAATATACATTTTAATCTTAGTAACAACAACCTTAATAATAATAAAAATAATAATAATAATAAAATTAATAATAATAATAAAACTAATAATAATAATAAAAATGAAATTAATACTAATCATGAAAATAATGATAAATTAATGAATTCAAATATAAATAAAACTTTAATCTTTGAAAAAACTGAAGACGAAAATTATGAAGTATCAGTAATAAAAAGTGCAATAATAAAAATATCAGCATTACTAGCAATAGGTTTTGGTGAAGCAGGAGGTGAAATAATAAAAAAAAATTTATCAAACAACCAAGATTTAAACCCTCGTATAAAAGGTAAAAAAAAAAAAGCAATTTTTTCATTTTGTGACATAAGACAATTTGAAGAAATAAACTTAGCTTTAGAAGAAAAAACAATATTATTTATAAATAGAATAGCAGAAATAGTTCATTCAAGTGTAGATCGTTATAAAGGTTCAACAAATAAAAATATAGGAGAAAGTTTTTTAAACGTATGGAAATTTTATAATGAAATTCATATAAATAAAGGAAAAAAAAATGAGAAAATAATAAAAAAAGACAATTTATTAGAAATTGATCCAACAAATCCTCAAGTAGGAATAATAGCAGATTGTTCTGTTTTAGCATGTTTAAGAATAATATTAAAAATAAATAAAAATTTAGATATATTAAAATATAATCAAAATGAAAAAATATTAAAAAAAATACCAAATTTTAAAGTTAATATGGGATTTGGTCTTCATATGGGATATGGAATTGAAGGAGCAATTGGTTCAATATATAAAATTGATGCTTCTTATTTAAGTCCTAATGTTAATATTGCTGCAAGATTAGAAACTTTAACAAGACAATTTAAAATTAATATTTTAATTAGTGGAGCTTTATATAATTTACTTACTGATGATATGAAAAATATTTGTAGATTTATTGATAAAGTTACTGTTAAAGGAAGTCATATTCCTTTAGATTTATATACTATTGATTTAAATTTAAATGTTTCTAAACAGAGAAATAGTAAAATTTTAATTATGAATAGTAAAGAAAAAAGTCAATTGTTTAATGAAAAAAAAATGGAATTGGATGCTTTAATTGAAGAATATGGAAGTGTTACTTCAATTATTTTAGAAAAAAATTCTTATAGGGAATTAATTAAAGAAAGAAATAGTGATTTTAAAACTTTTTGGAATTCTGGAATTAAATATTATATTAGTGGTGATTGGAAAAGTGCTAAATTATATTTTGATTATTGCTTAAATATTGATCCTGAGGATGGTCCTGCTAATGTTTTGAGTAAATTTATTAATGATTTTAATTTGAAACCTCCTCAAAATTGGAAAGGTGTAAGAGAATTGAGTTCAAAATGATTTTGTTTTTTTTTGAGTTATTTTAAAATGATGAGTTTTTTATAGATATTATTTTATTTTTTTATTTATATTTTGTTTCTTGATATTATATATGCGAATTTATTATTTATATGATTAATTTTTACTTAAATTGTTAATTTTTAAAATACTGTTTAATTAATATTTTATTAAATATTAAATTTTTTTTTTAATGTCATATAATAAATTATAATAAATTAAAAAATGGGAAATGAAATTTATCAGTCAAAACCAATAAATTATTTTTCAGATTATACTTTCAAAATAAAAAATGATCTTTTTTCAAATGATATAGGAGAAAAAATAAAAATAACAACATCTCTTAATTTATGTATTCCAGGAGCAAGTTATCAAATAATTGCATATTCAAAAATAAATGGAAATAAAACGTTATTAATACAATCTGAAAAAATAAAAAGTAATAATGATCAAAATATAATATTCCAAACTCCAATAATAATAGAATATTTTTTTGAAAAAGAACAATCTTTAATTTTTGATGTTATAAAATTTAAATCTTTAACTTGTGAAGTTTTATCATATGAAACAACAATTGGTCAAATAGTTGGTTCAAGAAATAATACTTTAAATAAACAAATAAATTTATTAAATAATGAACACATAATATTAAAAGCAGAAAAAATAAATGAATCAGAAAAATTTTTAGATATTCATTTTATAATTGAAAGTAATAAACCAATAAAATTTAAAAAAAAAAAAAATAAAATATTCGTTTTAATTAAAAATAAAATAGATTTATATTTAACAGAAGCATTAAAAAATAATGGAAATTTTTCACCAATTCATATTCCTTTAAATTTACTTAAACCAAATTTTTCATTAATATTTTTCAATAGTAAAAATGAAATAATAAAAGTAGAAACAACAACATTAAATGATATTCAAAATTTTAAAACAACAATAAATTTATCAAATAAAAAATTATTATATTTAACAAGTGATTCATTAATAAGAAATTCATATTCACTTATGGATTATTTACAATTAGGAATTCAAATAAAATTATCAATTGCAATAGACTTTACAAAATCAAATTTAAATCCAAAAGAAAAAGAATCTTTACATAATATTTCAAATAATAATATAAATGATTATGAAAATATAATTATTTCATGTGGAAATATTTTATCATATTATAATTATGAACAATATTTTAATGTTTTTGGTTTCGGTGCAAAAATAAAAAAAAATAATAAAATTAGTCATTGTTTCCCAATAAATTTCAATGAAGAAAATCCAAATATTTATACTATTGATAATGTTATTAAAAGTTATCATAATTGTTTAAATGAAATTGAATTATCTGAACCAACTTATTTTTCTCCAATTATTAATAAAGTTAATGAAATAGTAAAAGACGACGATAATAATTTTAAATATAATATTTTAATGATATTAACAGATGGAATTGTTCATGATATTAAAAGAACAATTAATTCAATTATTGAAAGTTCTTTTTTACCTTTAAGTATTATTATTATTGGAATTGGAAATGAAGATTTTAATAAAATGAAAAAATTAAATTTTGATGAAGATTTTTTAAATAATAAAAAAGTTAATTTTGCTGAAAGAGATTATGTTCAATTTATTGAATTTAATAACTATCGAAATAATAGTATGAAATTAATAGAAGAAGTTCTTGGAGAAATTCCTAAACAAGTTGTTAAATATTATAAATATAAAAGATTGTTTCCGGTAAATTTGAAAAATTAATTATCTTTTAAGTGTTTTATTGTGTGTATTTATTATATAAATAATTAGTTATAAATCAAAATTTATATAATCCTAGTCTTATATGAATATATATATATTTATATTTTAATAAAATTATAATTTTTTTAATTTTTTTTAAATCTTTTTAAATATAAAAGAACATTTTGATAATATTATTATATAAATATTTTTTTTGTATATTATTATTTATGTATAATTCATAATTTTTTTTTATTATGTAAATAATATTTTTTATAATAAATATGGGCTGTAATATTGGGAAAAAACAAAAAATTAAAATACATTCAATACAAAGTAAAGCTTCTACTTGGAAAAATCAACAAAGTTTTTGTGTTAAAAAAAAAGATTATATTAAATACCAAAAAGAAGCTATACCCCAATATTATAATAAAATTTCGAAATTAAATTTAATAAAAATTTTAGATTATTTATCTTATGATGAGATAAAAGAAATAGGAAAAATAAATAGAAAATTTAATTTTATAGTACAAACAAATAATATGTTATTTGTAAAATTTTTCAGAAGAAAAAGTTCAATTGAAGATAATAAATTTAATCTCAAAAATTTTGGTTCATTTTCAGAATTACAAAATGTAAATACAAGTTATGGATTAGTATCTAATATTTAATTTAAAAGAAAATGAAAAAATTTATTATATGAAGTTTTTATACTTCATTATTATCATAATTATAAATTTATTAATTATTGATAATATAAAAATAATTTGATTAAAATTAATATAATAAGTTTGAGATTATAAGATATAATAATTTTCATAATTTGAAAATTAATTTTTACTATTATGTGTTTAATTCTAGGATTTTGTAATTTCTTATAAATAAAAAATTTTAAAATAAACTACAATTAACATTGTTTTTCAATTTTATAATATATTTAAGGTTAATTCTTTAGAATTTGATATATATTTATTTTATTTTAAATAGATTTTTTAATTTATTCTTTTGAAATTTTATTATTAAATTTTTTAAATTATTTATTTATTTTAATTTTATTTAGTATTATAATTATTTATTATTTATTAAATTATTATGGATAATATAAAAGACCCAAAACAATTATCAGATGATATTTATATACATACTAAAAATGATTTTAGAAAAAAGAAAATTATTATAAAAAATACAAAAACATCAAATAAAAAAGAGAATAATAATTCCAATTCAGAAAAAGAAGAATCTGATAATTCAGAATCAAAAGGAAAAAATTTTAGAAAATCATTGGCAAATTTTAATGGATTTAAAAAAACAATTTTCTTAAAACAAAATTCATATTTTGATAATAAAAATAAAACAAGAAATATTTCTAATAAAAACAAGCAAGCAATAAAATATAGCTATATAGATAATGAAAAGAATAAAATAAATAATAATGATATGAATGATAATATTTTACAATTAGATAAAGAAGTATTAAATTTACCAAAAATAAATACACAAACAAGTAATCAATTTAATTTAACGGTGAATAATCATCCTTTTTTTAAAAAAGCGGTTTCATTAACATCAAAAAATAAAACAATAAAAGAAAAAGAAAAAAAAAGTATAAAAAATAAAAATTTATTACAAATAACAAATATAAATAGTTTATCTCCAGAACCTGAATTAAAAAACAAACTTTCAATAAATCAAGCAACAAATCCAGAAAAATTGAATACAAAATCTCAAAGAAAAAAATTATATTTAAAAGTAAAAACATACACAAAACAAAATGAAACAATAAAAGAAAAAATAGAATTAAAAACATCAGATAAAAATTTAACATATCCAAAATATCCTTTAGTCAAAACATCACGTCATTCAATAAATAAATATATAAAATCATTTGCAGTAAATTCTTATCAAGGATTAAAAAGAAATTATAATGAAGATAAAGTTTCAATAATATTAACAATAAAAAAGCCAAAAAATTTTTTAGGAGAAAATTGGCCAAAAATATCATATTTAGCAATATTTGATGGTCACGGTGGAAATTCTTGTAGTAATTTCTTAAGAGATAATTTACATAATTACATAATAAAAAATGAAAATTTTCCTTTAAATATAGAAAAATCTTTAATTTCATCTTTTGAAAAAGCAGAAAATGATTTTATAAATAATATAGGAATAAAAGAAAATGATAAAAGTGGATCTTGTGCATTAGTAACATTATTAATTGATAATATTTTATATGTTGCAAATTGTGGAGACAGTAGAGCAATTATATCATTAAATAATGGAAAAAAAATTAAATTATTAAATAATATTCATAGACCAAATAATTTTAATGAAAAAGAAAGAATTATTAATAATGGAGGTAATATTTATATTAGTAGTAATATTTTAAGAATTTTTCCAGGAAGATTAAGTGTTACTAGAGCTTTTGGGGATAAAAATGCAAAATTAACTGAATTTGGAGGAAAAAAAAATGTTTTGATATCAACTCCTGAAGTATGTCAAGTTAATTTAAAGGAATTTAAAGTTGATTTTTTAATTATGGGATGTGATGGAATTTTTGAATATTTAACTAATGAAGATTGTGTTAAATTAGCTTGGAAAAATTTGAATGAAGATAAATTAAATTATAATAATTTTCATCAGTTTAATGGTGATATTGTTGATTTAATTATTAAAAGTGCTTTAAAAAGAAATTCTTTAGATAATGTTACTGCTTTGTTTGTTTCTTTTAATAATTTTGAACAAAAATTTTTTGAAGGAAATTTAAGTAAATATAATATTAAATTTTTTAAAGAAAATTCTGATAATAATGATAATAATGAAAATAATGATAATAATAATTTTAATATTGATGATAAAAAAAAACCTATTATTAAATTTAATTCTATTAATAATTTCAATAATAATAATTATCATAATAATAAAAATAATGATACTAAAAAAAAAATTAGAATAAAAAATGATTTTAATTCTTCTTTAGAATTAAAAATGAAAATAAATGTTCCAGTAGAAACAAATTAGCGTTATTTTAATTGTTTATAAATTTTATTTTAGATTCATATAGTTTTTATTAGTTTATAAATTATTATTTTTTTTGTCATATATTTACTGAATTAAAATAGTTTGAATTCAAATATAAAAATGATATTTATTTGTTAAAAGAAGTATATGTATAATGTTTCTTGTTTTTTTTTAAAATAATTTTCCACTATTAGTTTTAAAAATTTAATAAAAATTTTTATTCAAAAAAAATATTTTTAAGAAATTGTTGAATTTTCTAGATTTAATCATATTAACTCTTTATTTGTTCTTAATATTTATTATAAATTATATTTTAATATAATCTTCAATATTATATTTACCCTTTTCATATATTCCAGATTCATAATTGATTAAAGCAACATTTACTTTATTTAAAACAGAATTATTTTGTTTTTTTTTATTTTTATCTTTTTTTAATCTATTTCTTGTAGTTAAACATTTATTAGATTCAATTTCTCCTATTTGAAATAAATAATCATATTTTAATTTATCAATATATAAAGAATTTTTACTTGACATAATTTTCTTTATTTGTTCTTTTTTAAACACTTTATTATTATAATGTCTTCTTTCTTCTTTTTTTAATTCTTCAAAACATTTTTTATATTTTTTTAAAAATGCCATATTCTTTCTTTCTAATAAATCACTTTCATAATTATTTATTTGAGTAATAGATTTCTCTTCATCACTATAAAAATTTTTTTTA
>JAEEGK010023069.1_pt1 | contig 13009 bp, 7 predicted proteins | sample 8958771 | NCBI WGS metagenome assembly JAEEGK01 (sample SAMN16246547, study PRJNA631951) | gut metagenome | biome: gut microbiome; feature: rumen; material: SC-attached | host: Bos | place: Iran: Karaj | collected 2018-10 | reverse complement strand
AAAAAAAAGAAATTTTGAAAGTATTTAAAATAATAATAACAATTATAATAATAATTATAATACTAATTATAATGATAATCAAATTCAATTTGATTTTATTTTAAATCACTTTGAAAAAAAAGATGATTGATTAAAAAAAAACAAAACAAAGTATAAACGAATTAAATATTTATACAAATTTTATTTTTTTAAAAATAAAAATAAAAAATAATTAAAAAAAATTTAAAAAAATAATTTAAATAAAAAAAAAAACAAAAAAGTTGAATATCCCAAAAAAAATTAAATATTTAAATCTTCAAAATTAAAAATAAAACCATATAAAAAAAAAAATGAATTTTCACTTCCATAAAAAAGAAACAAACCAAGGAGGAAACAAATATTTTCAAAATTCTCGTAATGCTGAAGTAACAGAACTTCAAGATGGATTAAACTCAATGAAAATAGAAAAGCAAAAAGATGCAATGAAACAAATAATAGCATCAATGACAATAGGAAAAGATGTTTCAATGTTATTTCCTCAAGTAGTAAAATGTATACGTACAAAAAATATAGAATTAAAAAAATTAGTATATCTATATTTAATAAACTATGCAAAAGTAAAACCAGATTTAACTTTTTTGGCAGTAGCATCATTTAATCAAGATGCAAAAGAAGGAGAAACTCCTTTAATAAGAGGTCTTGCAATTAGAACAATGGGTTGTATTCGTGTTCCTATGATTGTTAGTTATTTATGTGAAACTTTAACTTGGTGTTTTAAAGATAATGATGCATATGTTAGAAAAACTGCTGCTCTTTGTGTTGCTAAATTATATATGACTAGTAGTCAATTAGTTAGAGAAAATGGATTTATTCAAACACTTCATGATTGTTTAAAAGATTCTAATGCTATTGTTATTGCTAATGCAATGAGTGCTTTAAATGAAATTAGTATTTTAAGTGGTGTTAATCAAATACAAATTAAAAGTAAGGTTTTAAAAAGAATTTTAGAAGCTATTCCACAAGCTAATGAATGGGGACAAGTTTCTATTTTAGATGCTTTAATTTCATATAATCCTAAAAAACCTAGTCATGCTGAAGAAATTATTGAAGGAGTTTTACCTAGGTTAAATCATACTAATCCTAGTGTTGTTATGAGTGCTATTAAAGTTATTTTGAAATTTATGGATCATATTGATAATATTGATAAAGTTAGAAATTATTGTAAGAAAATTTCTAATTCTTTAATGAGTGTTATGATGGCTTCACCTGAAATACAATATGTTTTATTAAGAGCTTTGAGGGCTATTATACAAAAAAGACCTATGTTACTTGATAAAGATTTTAAGTTTTTCTTTGTTCAATATAATGATCCTATTTATGTTAAATTAGAAAAAGTTGATATTTTATATAAATTATGTGATAATAAAAATTTTGAAGCTATTATTAAAGAATTAACTTCATATGCTTTGACAGAAATAAATCCTGAATTAATACATAAAAGTGTAAAATACATTGGATTCATTGGATATAAATATGAAAAAAGTGTAGATTTATGTGTAGATTCCTTAGGTAAAATAATAGATAATAATAATGATGAAGCAATAACAGAAAGTATAATAGTAGCCCGTGATTTAATGAGAAAATACAAAGGTCGAGCACTTGAATTAATAAAAAAAATAACAGTAGACTTAATTCAATCAATGTCAGATCCAAATGCAAAAAGTGCTGCATTTTATATTGTAGGAGAATTCTGTACAATGATACCAAAAAGTACAGAAATAATATCTCATTTCGTTCATAATTTCAGTGATGCTGACATTGTATCAAAAATAAAACTTCAAATATTAAATGCAGCAGTAAAAAATTTCGTTAATAAACCAGATGAAGGAGAAGATATAGTAAAATTATGTTTACAAAAAGGAGCAGAAGAATCAGAAAATCCAGATGTAAGAGATCGTGCATATATATATTGGAGATTATTAGAAACTGATCCTGATATTGCAAAAGATATGATGGTAAGTGAAAAACCACCATTTGATTTTAATGATGATGATAATATGATTGATAGTGATACTGTAGATGATTTAATTGATAATATGACAAATGTAAGTGCAGTTTATTTAAAGAAAGGTAAAGAAATGATTAATGAAGAAGATATGATAATTGATACTGCTGCTGAAGCAACAGTTGAAGAAAATAATGAAAAAAAAAAGGAAAAAGAGAAAGAAAAGGAAAAAGAAATACAAAAACAACATAAAAGAAAGAAGAAAAATAAAAAAGAAGAAGAACAACAAAATAATGTAATGGATGCTGATTTATTAGGATTAGACGATGAAGGAGAAAGTGCACAAAATCAAAGTCAAAATCAAAATCAAAATCAAATACAACAAAATGTAAATCAAAATCAAAATTCACAATCTAATAATAATCCAATAGGTGATATTTTTAGTATATTTAATGCAAGTTCAAATCCACAACCACAACCTCAAAATCAGAATATGGGAATATTTGATTTTGGAATGGGAATACCATCAAATAATAATAATTCTCCAAATACAATATTCCAAAATTATAATCAATATCCAACAACACCAATTAAAAATATTTACACAGGAAATAATTTAACAATATTTAGTCAATTCCAAAGAGCAAATAATCAAATTTCACTCGGTTTATTTTTCCAAAGTCCAAATCAAATACAACAATGTCAATTAATGATAAATAAAAATTCATTTGGTTTAAATACAATACAAGGAAATAATATATCTCAAATAAATAATAATACAGCATTCTTTAATATAATAAATGATAATAATAATAATGATATGAAACCACCAACTTATCCTTTTTTATTAGATGCAATTATTAATTATGGTGGAAATAATATTAATATTAAAATTCCTGTTAATTTAAGGGCAATGTTTATTGAAGGATTTAAATTAAGTGGAAATCCATTTGTTCAATTTTTCCAAAGTAATAAAGATCATAATTTTAATTTAAATGAATATTCTTATTCAAATCAAAATAATGAAGATAGAGTTAAAGAATTATTTGAAAAAAGTAATATTGTACTTTCTGCAAGACAAAATAAAGCAAATCCACCTACTGCATATTTTTCTGCTAATATTTGTGGAGGAATTCCTGTTTTAATTGAAGTTTATTTAAAAAATGGAATTATTAATATTAAAATTATTGCTAATCATGAAGCTATTGTTCCACTTGTTAAAGAAGCTATTGATAATATATTAGCTTGAAATATAAAATATTTTTCATTTTTAATTTTTACTTTTTGATATATAAAATAAATATTAAAAAAAGTTTTTTTTATTTTTTTAAATTTTTTTTTATTATTTTTAAACTTCAATTAGAATTCATTTTGAAAATTTATAATTAATGATATTATGTGATATATATAAATCATATTTCATTTTTTTTCTTGAATATTTTGAATTTCTGTTTGAAATTGATTTTCAATATTAATTTTACCATTATTTAGTGTTGATTTATAAGGAGATTTTATTATAAACTTACTTTTATCTTCTTTTTTTTCAAAAAATGTACCAATGAATAAATCTACTCCTTTTAAATTTAATTGATTTTCAAAATAAAATTCAGTTTTAATTAAATTTTCTATTATTGTATCAGCACTTAAAAATTTTCTAACTATATAATCAGATCTATTAAATATATAATTCTTTTCTTTATTACAAAATATTTTATTTTTAATAATTTGAGAATAATTCATTCTTTCAGAATAATTATAAATAGTAAATGTAGAATTTAAATTAAAATCTTTTTTATTAATTTTTTGTAAAAGATTAGATTTATTAATAAAAGAAAAATGTTTCTTTTGAAATGAATTACAAACTTTATTAAATCTTTCAATACTTTCATCAAATTTCATATTATTATTTATTAAAGATTGATGTTGAGAAGCTTTATGAACAAAAGGTTTAATTACTTCTTCAAATATTTCATAATTTGAATATGAAAGAATTAAACAATTTACAATTGTATTAAATATAATATTTAATATAGAAATTATTCCACCAATTTCAGAAATTAAATCTTGTATTTTTTTATAATTTCTTACATATTTTTCTCCATTTAATTTTATTAATTTAAAGTAAATTATTCCAATTGGATCTAAAAAATCTCTTTTATTTTCAATTCTATCAATATTTGAAAAATCAAGTGAATAATATGTTTTTTTATTCCCAAAAAAATAACCATTATCACTTTCATATTTTAAATAATTAAAGTTAATTGTATAAGTAGTTGTAGAGTCAAAATTAAATTCTAAAGTTTCTTTTGTTTGAGAAAGTGATATTGGATTTATTCTATTATCATGATCAATTTCAGGAATATTAAATATTACATCAATATTAATTTTTAGACCATAATATTTGTCATAAATGTTAGCTGGACTTTCACAATAATCATAATAAAAAGGACATTCATACATTAACATTTTTAAATATTTTCTTGATATTCTTTCTGGTCTACTACTATTAGTATATGGAGCTTGTAATGTTAAATTATTTGAAAAATTTAAACATTTAAAATAATTAAAATAATTAATATCTATATCAGAACAATCATTAGATTTTATTTCAGTATAATTGTAATCATTAAAATATGTATAGGAAAATTCTATGAAAGATGTGTCGTTAAATGTTTCAGATTGTAATATTATATTTAATTTATTAAATTCATATTCTGTAATTTCTTTTAAAGTATATTTACTATAATTTATTGTCATATTTGTATTATTTTTCCATTTAAGTATAAAATAAATTATAACAAGAATTGAAATTATAAATATTAATATTGAAAAAATTAATCCTATTCCTGTTGGATTTCTTCTTTTTCTTTTATTATATATTTGAACATATGGACTAAATATATCAAGTGAATAAAAATTTTTAATTTTCATTTTTTTATATGATTTAATATAATTATTCTTTTTAAATAACTTTAAATGATTAGAAATTTATTTTTTTTGAATAAAAAAAATTATTAAAATAATATTATCTTTCCTTATGAGTAAATTTATTAATATTTCCATCTATTAAGGCATTAATTTAATATTATTAAATAATAAATTATATTTAACAACATTTACATAAAAAAATATATATGTTCTATTTGATTTTTGATAATAAATGATATACCAAATATAAATGAAATTATAATTTTTATTAGTTCTTAATATAGTTGGAAGAAAATTTAAATGATTTTGAGTATTACCATATTTCATTAAAATATTTGTATAAAAAGATATTATAAAAAATGTATTTAAAATATAAAATTAAAAATTTTAATTATATATAAACAATCATATTTATAAATATATAAATTTACATTGTTATCAAAAGAAAAAACAATGTCATAATGTAATAATTAATTAAAAATTATAATTTATTTCATGCCTAATTCTTCTTTTAAATTTTTTTGTGCATTATTCATAAATTTCATTAAATCAATTAAAGCTTTGTCACTTTTATTTTTACATTGTGTCATATCTAAACCTTTTTTTCTTATTTTATTTCCTAAATCTGAATTTCTATTATTAAATAATTTTAATTCTTCAACTATACTTTTTCTAAGTCTCATATTTTTATCATTATTATTATTTTTATTATTTCCATATAAACTTTTACTTCTTAAAATACTATTGTCTTTCTCATTATTATCATTTTCTTTTTTATCTTCTTCAATAATAAAATTATTTTTACTAACTTCAGTTTCTTCTTTAATAGGTGTTTTTAAAAGAATAGGAGATAAATCACTTTTAAAAATATTTTTTTTAAGACTTTTTTTAGAATTAACAGAATTATTATCAATAGAAGAACTATAAGAAGAAGAATTAGAATTTTTATTTAAAATTTCTTCAATAACTTCATCAATTTGTTTTGATTTTTTAGTAGAAGTTTTATCAGGAGTTAATGAATCAACAGAAAAACAAGAAATTCCTTCATTAGTAAAATGACTTTTATTTTCATCAAGAAAAATATTTTGTTTACTTGAAAAATGTTGATTTAAAACATTATAAATTTGTTTTAATTTTGCCTCATCTTTTAAAAGAAAATTTCCATTTAATAACTTTCCAACATTTCCTGTTGTTTGTCTTTTAATTGGAATAGAACTAGTTTCTGAATATTTTGATATTCCTGATCCTTTTAAAAAATGAAAATTTGATGTAATAAACATTGATTTTCTCTTTTTTGGAATTGGCTTTTCTGTATTTGGTAAATTTTTAATTTCATTTGAATAAGAAAATTCAATTGGAATATTTTTTCTTTTTGGACAAACAACACAAAAAGAAGTATCATTATTATCATTTTCACATTCATTTATTTTTAAAGAATAATATATTAATTTTATTATTGTAGATAATCCATTTATTAAAGGAAAAGTTAATTCATTATATTTTTGATTAATAGTTTTTTCACTAAAAGATAATCCTAATAATTCTAATGATATTCTTTCAATCATTTTATCAAAATTATTTTCTTCATCATTTCCATTTGGAGTAAAATTAGTTAAAAAAGAAGCAAAATAAAATAAAATTTCATATTCGAAACAATGATATTCTTTTTTAATAAAATCAAAAAATTCTTTTCTTTTATTATTATTCATATTATATTTTCCAGTAAAAGTATCTTTTTCATTTACATATTCATTATAAATTATACTATTAATTATTATTTCAGTTCTTTCAAGACTTATAACATATTCAACACAATCTTCAAACCAATCAAACAATAATTCAATAATTAATATTAAATTTTCAGTTTCTTCAAATAATTTCCAATTACTTTTATTAATCATAGTTTTCATAGCACATAAAATATTTTCTAATTCATCATTCCAATCAATTAAAATTCCTTGAAAAAGTTTATAAATCATTAAACAATCTAAATTATATTTTTTTTTCAAAAAAGTAATTTTTTCTAAAACTTTAACAATTAACTTAGGAATAAATCCATATTTTTTTAACTCATCTCCAAAAAGTAAATCTTCTTGTCTTTTTAAATAAACATCAATACTAACTTTATCTCCAAAAATAATTCTAGAATGATTTAAAAATTCTTCAAATTTTTTACAATATTTAACTTGACTATTAGTTTCAACACATTTTTTTCTTTTACTTCTAACTTTCTTAATAACAACATCACTATTATCTAAACTAACAAACAATAAATAACATACAATAACAACACCAGTTCTTCCATAACCAGCATGACAATGAACAAGACATTTACCTTTTTTATCAATAGTAACAATACTCATTTCTTTAACAATATCAAGCATAAAATTCATAGAAGAAGGAACTTCCATATCTTTCCATCCACTTAATTTAATTTTAATATCATCTCCACTAAAAACTGAAGGATTATATGAATAACCTGCACTTGTTAAATGATATGCATTTGGACCACAAAATGGATGCTCACCTTCTCTTTGTAAATTTACTATTAAACTTATGTTTAATTCTTTAAATTTTGATATTAATTTATATTTATCTATTAAAATTTCACATGGACGTTGACTTGCTATTATATTTTCTGTTATATAATTTGAATGAAGACCTTCTATTGCATTATTGTTTAATATATTATTTTTGTAATTCTCGTGTTTACATCCACGTCCTCCACAAAAAAAACAACGAAGTTTATCTTTAAATTCATGAAAAAATTTTTTTTTCTCAACTGGAGGTTTTTTTATTTTTGATATTCCTGTTCCTGTCATTGTGTTTTTAATACGAGATTTTGATAAATTGTTTGTTCGAGTTGATGATATTATTTTTGAAGGGGGGGATATTGTGTTTTGAGGATTGTTTATTTGGAGATAACCTTTTTTTTTTGTTAAAATATAATTTAGTTCACTGTTTATTTCTGAATCAGTTTTTTTATTCTTTTTTGGTGTTTTTTTATTTAAGATTTTGGAAAAGAAATTTTTTATACATGTACATTTTGATTCTTGGAGAGAAGTTGTTTGTGATGTATTCATTTTTTATTTTTTTAATTTTTTTAATTATTTTAATAAATTTTTATTATTATTATGTGATTAGATTAACATTTTTTTATTAAAAATATTATTATGTAAAATTTTAATTGATTAAATTAAAAAAGTTATGATGGGAGAAAAGAAGAAAATATTTATATTTTTTATAATGATGAAAAAAGTCCATTAATTAGTTAAGTAATTAAATTAATCATGAATTTATTTCAAATAAATATAATAATTTTAATAATTATAAAAATATTCAAAAAATAAAATTATTCATATAGAAATATAAGCTTTTTTCAAATAGATATAATTTTATTGAAAAAGACATTTTAATAATGAAGGAATTCTTATAATTTTAGTTAAAATTAACATAAAATATTTTTTTAAATAAAAAAATTTTATTTATTAAAATAAGAATAATATAACTTAATAAGTAATTTAAAAAGATAAAATACAGAATTTAAATTTATTTTATTGGTTTTTTTAGATTAATTATCCCCAAATAACTTTTTATTCATTTTTTGATAAAAAGTTAAAAAATCTTCATTGTTAATAATATTATTATTATATTTCCTTTGTCTAGATTCATATTGATTTTTAAAATTATAATCATTATTATCATCTTCTGTATAAGTCAAAGTAATAGTTTGTTCATCTTTTTCACCTAAATTGGATTTATTTTTTTCTTTACTATTATTATTTGTTACTGTATTTGAAGTTTGTTTACTATTAAAAAAAATAGAATCATTTGAAATTAAATCTAAATCATTACTTATATTTTTATTATTATTTGAATTTATATTATTTTTATTTAAATTAATATTTTTATTTTCATTAAAATCCGTTTTAAATCTACTAATATTATAATTTTTATAATCAACTGAATTATGATTTTCAAGAAATAAATTTCTATTTTGATTTTTTTTCTTTGGTTTATTTAACATATTATTTAGATTAAATGATTTAATATTAATATTTTTTGATAAATTTTGTTTTCTTTTACTTGTCATTGTTGTTGATGTTGTTGTAATTGTTTGTTCTAAATTTGAAATTGAATTACTTTTATTCATTATTTTTTTATGTTCTTTTTTAATTAATTTATTCTCTCTTTTATAAATTCCTTTATTTTGAGATGAAGATTTTTTTAATATTAAATCTAATTTTAATTTATTTGGAAAGTTGTTTATACTTTTAACATTTTTTGTATGACTTTTTTGGAATTTATAGGACTTATTCGGAGAAATATTTTTAGAAATGGAATTATCTTTTTTTATAAAAGAATTTTTTGAAGAGATTTTATTATTAGTTTTAGAATTTGAATTTTTAAATAAACTTTGATAATCTGAAAATAAACTTAATTTTGTTGGATTTTTTTCATTTTGCATTATAAATCTTTCTATATTTGTTATTTTGTTTTTACTATTTGATCTATTTTTTATTTGATTTTTTAAGATATGATTTAAGGTTTTATTCATTTGATACATTTGAGTTAATATTTAAATTTATTTAAATTATATTTTTATAAACAATTTAAACAAATATAAAATGAGATATATATTAATTATATATTTTTATTTATTTAATACATTGATGATAAAAAAAAATTAAAATTCCAATAAAATAATATTTTCTATATTCTTTTAAATAATAGCAAAATATTTTAATAACAATATATTACAAAAATATTGATAAAAAATTATAAACTTCATCAATATTAAATAAAAAAACAAATAAATAAAAAAAATAAAAAAAAGGAATAATATAAAAAAAAATGCCAAATTTTTGGACACAAACAACTCAAGCAATTTATGAATTATTCAATGGTCCACGTACAGTAGATACAGAATTTGAAGAAAAACAAGCTGAATTAAAAGCAGCAATAACATCAATGTCACAAATAACAAACTTAATAACTAATTTTCAATCACAAACATCAGGACTTCAATCTTTTTGTCAAAATTTATATACAAATTTACCAAAAGCATATTCAGGAAATTCAATTTATATTCCTTTTATTGTTGATTTATGTGATACTCATAAAAAAATAGAATATGCTTATTTAAATTGTTGTGCGGTTTTAAAAAATATTCAAATTAAAAATCAAGAATGGGATAATTTATATAATGAAGTAAGATCAGCAATGCAAAAAAGAGAAGAATCAAGAAAAATTTATGATCATTATGATGAAAAAATGGAAAAATTAGTAAAAGAAAGAAATGAAAAATTACAAAAGAGAATTGAAGAAAATTCAAAAGATATTGAAAAATTTGAAAGAAATGATGGTAAATATAAAAGAGCAGCAAATGATTTTATTCAATTAAGTAATTATTGTTATAATAAAATGCAAGAATTATTAGATTTGAAATATAAAATATTAAATCCTTTAATTTGTACTTTTGTAAATGAGGAAAAAAAATTTTTTGATTCTTGTTCTTCATTTTTTAATAAATTTGATAATGCTTCTCAAAAATTATTTGGTTTAGATCAAGGATTTAAAAAAACTCCTATTAATTATGATGCTACAAAACATGTTAGAGCAGCTAAATTACTTCAAGGTGTAAATATTGGAAATTTACCTCAAATTAAAGATAAACATAAATATTCATATAATGATTATCAAAAAATGAAAACTCAACCAGCTAATAATCAAAAATTAAATCAAAATTATAATAATTTAGGTCAAAGTGGTAATGCTAATTATGGTGTTGCTGTTAATCCTTATAATCAAAATCAAAATCAAAATAGAAGTCAAATGAGAAGTCAAAGTCTTGGACCAAGTAATAAAGGAAATAGTGGGAATATGAATTATAATTATAATTATTATTTAATGAATAAAGCAGGAAATGATAATAAAAAAGTTAATAATCCATTTTCTTATCAAGCATATTTAAAAAATAATCAAAATGTTAATATGAATCAAAGTAGTTTTCAAAATAATAATAGTATTAATACAAATAATAATAATAATAATAATCCAAATAATATGGATTTACCTTCTGGGAATACTGCTTTTACTTTTGCAAATCAAAATTTAGGGAATAGTAATTTTGGTATGAATAATATTTCTTCTATTCAAAATAATCCATATCAAAGTCAATTCCAAAATCCTTATAATGATATTAATAATAATAATGGTAATAATAACTATCGTTCATATATGAAATAGTAAAAATTAAAATTTTAAATAGTTTAACTATTGAAATTTAAAAACATTATATTTAGATTTCTACAATCAAATATAATTTTTTTATATTTTAAATAAAAAATAAAAAAATTATTAAAAAAAAAACAGAATTAAAAAATAAAAAAGTAAAAAAGTACTAAAAAAATGTCAAAAAGAAAAGATAAAGGGAAATTAAGGCGAAAATTACTAGAATTATCAAGACCAAATGATTTTTTTGAAATAGCAAAAGGTTCTTTATATTTTCAAAAATCAATGAATAAATACAAAAAATCAAATAGACAAAATATAATATATCCAGATATAAATTCATTAATTAGTGATTATAGAACAGAAAAAATAAAAACTTTTACAGATAATGAAGTAATAAAAGATGAATTAGGAGATGATATAAGAAAATTTAAAGCTTTACAAAGTATAACACATCCTTCAAGATTAAGTATAAAAAATGCAGATAATTCAAATAAAAATGTAGTAAGTAAAATAAAAGAAAATAGAAAAAGTTTAATTGTAACTTTACAAGCTTTTGAGAGAAAAGGACAATTTTTAATTCCTGAAAATAAAAAACATATTTTAACAAGTGATTTAAATCCAAATAAAATTTTATATCATAAAAAAACTATTTTAGAATTGAAAAAAAGAAGAAAAGAAACTTTGACTGATACTCATACTTCATTTGAAAATTATGATATTGATACTAAAAATTCATTAAATTCTTTAAATATTTTGCCACATCAAATTGATAATATGGCAATAGATTTAATTAATGATAGTGAAAATTTACAAACCAATTATACTAAAAATTTTAAACATTTTTCTAATAAATTTGATGAATGGAAAACAATTCAAGAATTTAAACATCCTGAATTTAAACAAAAATATAATAACTCTAAAGAAATTTAAGATTAATATTATAATTATTTTCATTTTTATTTTTAATTTAAAAAAAAATTATATTTAAGTTCAATATATATATAATTTTTTTTTGAAAAATTATTTTTTAAAATAATTAATTATTGTATTTTACTTTTTTTATTATTATCAATCCTTAGATTATCAAAATTTAAAATAAAAATTAAATAAATGGAAGATTAATTTACAAATGTTCTTCTTTATTTCTTTAATTTTCTCCTAAATTTATTAATAAATAATAAAAAGATATTATTTTTATTCAATTAAATATACATATATTAAATAAAATTTCGAAAAGAGATATATAAAATAATGATATTTAAAAAATATTATTCTTTCATAATATTATATATATATTATTATATAATAAAGAAAATAATATTTTAAGATAATAATATATAAAGTAGAATTATAAATAATAAATTTACTAATCTTTCAATTTGTTTTTACATTTTAATGATTTTATCAATATATTTATTTTATTTTTATCCAGTTTTTAATAATTACAATTAAAAAAAATTAATACATAATGAATGCTTTAATTTAAATGTTCTCTTCAAAATATTTATTAAAATGAAAAATCAATTATAAAAAAGAATTCTTTTTGATTTTATATTTTTCTACTATGAAGAAGTTCAAATTTTAAATTGATGATTATGTTTAAACTATTTTAATAAACCAACTATTTTTTATCATTAAGAATTCACATTATTAAATGAATAATACAATTAATATAATGAAATAAAAATTGACCCATTTAATGATTTCATAAAGTTCATCTCTTTTTTGAAATATGTTTTTTTAATATAAATAAATTTATTTATCTTTGAAAATTAAGATTATCAAGAAAAATATTATTTAAAATATCACCCACAAATAATATTCATTTATTTTCTATTTATTCATATATTTTTATATAGT
>JAEEGK010023066.1_pt1 | contig 13010 bp, 3 predicted proteins | sample 8958771 | NCBI WGS metagenome assembly JAEEGK01 (sample SAMN16246547, study PRJNA631951) | gut metagenome | biome: gut microbiome; feature: rumen; material: SC-attached | host: Bos | place: Iran: Karaj | collected 2018-10 | reverse complement strand
AAAGGTTTCACAATAGTAGAATTGCTAGCAGTAGTGGTAATAATAGCAATATTATCAGTAATAGCAGTAGCAACAGTATTTAATGTAACGAGAAAAGCAAGAGAAAAGCAATATGAAACCAATAGAGAGAATATGGGAACAGCAACCAGGATGTTTGGAGAAGATGCCAAGAACGGACTAAGTAACATAAATAACGCCTTAGTGTATAAAGACGATAATGGAAAAGTATGGAAAATCGGATGTACAACAGAAGGACTAAGTAAGACATGCTGCGTAGATATGAATTTGTTAAAAAGAATGGGATATTTAAAAGTAACAGAAGAAGATATGTGCGGAGATAATTTACCATGTATAAACTTTAGTGCAAATTTAACATTCACAGGAAATGGAACAATCGTCGATTTTAAAGAAGATGGAGAAAGCTGTGAAGTAATAAAATATAAACTTTTATATCATAGTGTAGAGAAAATAAATGCAGGAGAAGAAGAAACAGTTGAAGATTATTGTGAATATAATACAAACTGTACATTAAAAAGAACTCCAAGTGAATTCTATTCAAAATATCTGGGACACACAGTAATAAACTGGGAAGATAGAAGAGGATATAGATATGAGGTAGGATCAGAAGTAGATTTCACATCAAAAACAACAACAGATGTATATGATTTATTTGCAAACTGGAAGAATAATGAATTTACATATGAATATGATGGACATGGATCAACAAGTGGATTAATGACAAGTAGCCATCACGTATATGAAGATGGAAGCACGTTAAAAAAGAATATATATGAAAAGATAGGATATACATATATAAATTGGAATGATCAAGCAGATGGAAATGGAAGATCATATGAAGATATGGAACCAGTATCAGATAATACATTTGATGATGGAACAGTAATAAAACTATATGCACAATGGGATGCAAATGATTATGGAGTAAGATTTGATGCGAATCACGGAACAAATTTAAGTTTTCCATCAAAAATAGTAACATATGATGATCCATATGGAGACCTACCAACAGTAGAAAGAGTAGGATATACATTTAAAGGCTGGTGGACAGAACTAACAGGAGGAAACCAAGTAACAAGCGAAACAATAGTAAAGACACCAGATAATCATATATTGCATGCACATTGGGAAGCAAACAAATATACAATCACATTAACAAATACAAATGCAACAACAAATAGTAATCCAACAAGTGTAGTAGCAACATATGATTCAGCAACATTAAATAAAGCAATAACAAATCCAAAGAGAGAATATGATATAACCTTTGCAAAAGGAAATGCAACATCAATTTCATCAACAAAAGAAACAAGTAAGTGGACATTTGATGGATGGTACACAGAAGCAACGGGTGGAACATTAGTAATAGATTCAACAGGAAAACTAGTAGCAAATGCTGATGGATATACAAACTCAAATAAAGAATGGGTAAGAGCGGATAACTCAACATTATATGCACATTGGTCAGGAGGAACAATAACTGCACCAACAGCATCAAGAACAGGATATACATGTACAGTACCAACAGTAAACCCAAATCCACCAACAGCAGTGAAAACATATACAGCTTCATGTACAGCAAATAACTATACAGTAACATTTGATAAGAATGGTGGAAATAATCCTAGCTCAGCAAGTAAAACGGTAACATTTGATTCGAAGTACGGAGATTTAGCAACAGTAACAAGAACGGGTTACACATTTGATGGCTGGTATACAGAGGCAAGTGGCGGAACACAGGTAACGAAAGATACAATTGTTAAGACCGCAAAAAATCACAAATTGTATGCTCATTGGAAAGATGACATCAAACCAACAATAACGTGTACAAAATCACATACTGGAACAACAGATGGCGTAACAATTAAATGTACATGCAAAGACGAGGGAACTGGAATAGTAAAATGTGCTGGTGAAACAGTAACTGCAACATCTTCAACAACAATCGAAAAGACTGGAATAAAATCGGATAAAACATATAAAGCCGAAGATGGTGCTGGAAATAAAAAATCTGCCGATAAAATAACAGTTACCTCACAAAAACAGGAAAGATCAAGATCTTGTACTAAAGGAAAGCGATGCAAATCAGCAAACTGTGAAAAGTGGAAATCATGTTGTGAAACATGGAAAGAATGCTGTGAAACATCTGAATCTTATTGCTCGGCATATAATACATGCACTAATGGTTCATGTTGTGGTAATACAGAAACACCGCATTCAGGATCAACCCCAAGCTGCGGAAGCAATTGTTCACATATGGGTGGTGCAAGTCAAAGAGCTGACGGAACTTATTATTGGAATTGTACTTGCCCTAATACATGTACAAAATCGTGCTGTGGTTGTAAGACAACCTCTACAAGATGCACAAAATATAGTAGAAGAGAAGCGTGTGGTTGTGAAAAATCAAGTAGACGTTCTGCTTGTGGTTGCGAAACTCGTAAACGAGATGCTGCAGCTTGCGGATGTGAATCAGATGGTTGGGGAAGTTGGTCTAATTGGACAAATAACGACTCATGTACAGCAAGCAATGCAAACGCAAGTCAAGTACAATGTCAAACATTATATAGTTAAAATAAAAACTATGAATTATATTCATAGTTTTTTAATACAATAATTTATTTGAATTCTTGATAAGAATCTTATAAAATGATATTCTAATAATAGAAGGTGAATACCAATGAAATATGATTCAAAAAAGGGCTTTACAATTATTGAATTACTTGGTGTAGTTGTAGTTGTTGCAATAATATCATTAATTGCAATGGCAATCGTTTTTTCAATAATGAAAAACGCAAAAGAAAGGCAATATAAAACAAATTTAGATTCAATGAAATCATCAGTTAAATTATTTGCCGGCGAAGCAAGAAATGGATTAAGTAAAATTAATAACGCTCTAGTATATAAAGATGATAATGGCAAAACATGGAAAATTGGTTGTAAAAAAGATGATTCTAATAATAGAGAATGCTGTATAAAAATGAACTTTTTAAAAGATTTAGGATATTTACAAGTTACAGACCAGGATATGTGTGGCGACAATCAAAAATGCATTGATTATTCATCAAACATATTTTATTCTGGTAATTCAATTGATGTTGAGTTGTTATATGGCGTAGATAATTGTGAAATAATTAAATATGAAGTTGTTTATCATAGTGTAGTTAAAATAAATGATGGTAATGAAGGAATTATTAAAGACCATTGTGAATATAATAAAGAATGTCAGTTGAAAGAAATGCCACAAGAATTTAAAGTTGGTTATCCTGGACACTCTATAACTAATTGGGAAGATAGAAGAGGAGATCAATATGAACCAGGTTCTAGCAAAGACTTTACTACTATATTGGTATCAAATGTATTAGATTTATTTGCAAAATGGAAAAATAACGAATTTACATTTACATATCATGGAAATGGATCCACTAGTGGAACTATGGAAAAGAGCAAGCATACTTTTGAAGACGGAAGTTCTCTAACTCCAAACGCTTTTTCTAAAATTGGATATAATTATTTATATTGGAATGATCAAGCGAATGGTTCTGGTAGAAAATATGAAGATATGGAACCAGTATCAGATAATACATTTGATGATGGAACGAATATAAATTTATATGCTCAGTGGGAACCAAAACAATATAATGTTTCTCTAATTTCATCATATTCTACAACAGGAAGTAATCCTACAAGTGTTATAGCAACATATGATTCTTCAACATTAAGCAGTAGCATAACAAATCCCCAAAGAATCTATACAATTACCTTTGAAAAAGGAGAAGCTACAGCTATATCATCAACAAGCGAAACAAGTACATGGACATTTGATGGTTGGTATTCCAAGACAAGCGGTGGTAAAAAAGTCATTGACTCAAACGGAAAACTTGTTAAAAATGTATCTGGCTTTACAGATGCAAATGGTAACTGGAAACATGATGGAGATGTAACATTGTATGCGCAGTGGGTAGATGGAAAAATCACTATCCCAACAGCAACAAAAATTGGCTATACATGTGGATTTTCTGGGGTAACAAATCCACCAACTGCAAATAAATCATATTCAGCAACATGTAAAGACGATATTAAACCAACAATAACATGTACAAAGTCTAATACTGGTAAAACATCAGGTGTAACATTTACATGCACATGTTCAGACGATGGTACTGGAGTTAAAACGTGCGCCGGCAAACCGGGATCATCAGCAATTATATCAGAGGTCAAATCGAGTACGACATATAAGGCGATAGATAACGCTAATAATCAATCAGACCCATATAACGCTAAAGTAATTGTACAACCACAACAAAAGAAGCAATTATGCAAAACAGGAAAATCATGCACAAATTCTTGCTGTGGAACAACTTGTAATCCGCACGATTGCAATCCATACGATTGCCATTGTGAAACTACTTATTCAACATTTACTGCAATAGGTGGATATGATGAATCTTCAGGAGGTCCTGGAGATAAGCAATATGTAAGGTGTTATCAATCTACAAGTTGTTATACCGGATGGTGCTGTACAGTATATAACAGAAAAATAACATGCAAGACATGCTATCATACATGTTATGATAATTGTTCGTGTAGTACAGCAAAATGTTGTGGCTGTAAAAAGTGGAATGATGCATCGTGGGCCAATGCAAGCTCATGTAAAGAAAGTACAGGAAATGAAACAAAAATATCATGTAGAACAGTATATAATTAAATTAGAAAAACTATGAGAATATCATAGTTTTTTTATTACAAAAATATTGAAATAAAACAATTAAAATGATACTCTTATAATAGAAGGTGAATAGCATGAAGAGTAGAAATCGAAAGGGATTTACAATCGTAGAACTATTAGCGGTAATAGTATTAATGGCAATAGTAGCGGTAATAGGATTTGTAGCAGTAAGAGTGTTATTAAAATCGGGAAAAACGCAAACCCTAAATACCAAGACAAGTCTAATTCTAAAGAATGCAGTAACATATGCAGAAGAATCAACAGCTGCCTTTAAAGACTGTTATTGTAAGGTAGATGGCAATTGGACAAATTGTCGAATAATAAAAGTACAAGATTTAATAGATGCAGGAGTATATACAACAACAGAGAAATGTGGAAAAGGAAAAGATATAGACTGCGTAGCAAATGATTTGTATGAATATAAAGATGATGAGGACGTTATATGGGAAAACGAATCATTAAATGATGAAGAAATAGTATTATTTAGAAGAAATAATCAATACGTAGCGGAATTTGCTCGTAATACAAAAGGTGAAGAAGAAAGCTCTCTTGGATGTCATTATAGTAATATAAAGATAGAAGACGATGGAGTAACAATATTCAGCATAAATGGACAAAAACATAATAGTTTAGCTGAAGAACTAAAATCACAAAATAAACAATATATATCAGACGGATTAAAATATGAAATAAAGTTTACATCAGACCTACCGGTAAAATCAATAAAATATTGTACAAGTACAGGAGCAGAATGCGATCAATTTAATAGAACAATCCCAGCAGATGATAAAACCTTAGTATATACAGGAAATTTGGATGTAGATGTATCAAATCCAGTAAGACTATGTGTACAAGGAATAGACGAAATGCGAAAAGTAACAACAGCCTGTTCAAACATAGAATACTATGATCCATCAAAGATAAATGAATGGGATAAACCAAAAGGTACTGAAAATCCAAGATGTTATATAAATGGAGTTCAATCAATGACTAACTGCCCAATTCCAAGCACAAATAGATATATGGCAGATTACGTAGAAGTGGACTATTCAGTATCAAAAGGAATGTCAAAATATAATTACTTTAATAACTTCAAGGTAGAATATGGCGAAGAAAACGCAATAGAAGTAATACCATCAACTCCGATGAGTGGAAATCAAACAAACACAGGAGGAACATACGCAAACGAATTTACAGCGCCAAACCCTGACACAATAAGTGGAAAGGTAAGAGCAAAAGCAGCACAAGGAGCAGATGAATATTTACCTAAAGCATATAAATTGAAATTCACAGTAAGTGATACATCAGCAAACACAAAAACAACAAGTGCAAAAGACATGAATGTAATCATTAAATATCAGGTTATATATGATGCAAATGGAGGAACAGGAACAATGACTCCAAGCATATTTAGATATAATCAAACAGTAAATTTAAAAACAAATACATTCACAAGAGTAGGTTATACATATAAGGGCTGGTCAAAAGTTAAGAACGGACTTAATAAACTTGAACCGAATTCAGGAATGAATTATAACAGCAATTATAATCAAGATGATACTGAGACATTATATGCTCAATGGAAAGCAAATCAATATGTAGTAACATTTGACTCAAATGGAGGAACCCCACCAACTCCTTTGACAATACCGGTTACATATGATTCAGCATATGGAGAACTTGCTAAGACTCAAAGAGTAGGATACACATTTGAAGGTTGGTACACAGCAAAGACCGGTGGAACGCAAATAACAAAAGATACAATTGTAAAGACGCCAAATCATCATACATTATATGCTCATTGGAAAGCAAACCAATATACAGTAACATTTAATGCAAATAACTGTGGAACTCCAAGTAAATCAAGTATGACAGTAACATATGATTCAGCATATGGACAATTAGCAACATCAACTAAAGCTGGATACGATTTTACTGGATGGTATACAGCAAAGACAGGCGGAACTCAAGTAACGTCAACGACAATTGTAAAAACAGCAAATGATCATACATTATATGCTCATTGTGTAGCAAAGCAATATACAGTTACATTTAACGCAAATGGCGGAACAACACCAAATCCAGCAAATAAACAAGTTACATTTGACGCAGCATATGGAGGACTTGCTACAACCCAAAGAACAGGTTATACACTAGCTGGATGGTTTAATGAAGCAAATGGCGGTTCAGAAATAAAAGATACAACAAAAGTAACAACGCCAAATGATCATACATTATATGCCCATTGGAATGCAAAACAATATACAATTACGCTTAATAATCAATACGCAACAACAGCTGGAACAAAAAGCGTAAAAGCAACGTATGATTCAACAACATTAAGCACATCAATAACAAATCCAAAACGTGTGTATACAATAACATTCAAAAAGGGAACAGCAACATCAGTCTCATCCACAAATGTAACAAGTACATGGACATTCGATGGTTGGTATACTCCTGAAGGAGTAAAAGTAATTGGATCTGATGGAAAACTAATGGCAAATGTATCAGGATATACAAACGCAAGCAAACAATGGAAAAGAGATGGAAATGCTACATTATATGCCCATTGGTCAGGCGGAACAATTACAATACCAACAGCAACAAGAACGGGATATACATGTCAATTTACTGGAGTGGTTAATCCTCCAACAGCAAATAAAGAATATACAGCAACATGTACTGCTAAGAAATATACGATTACATTAACAAATACAAAAGCCACCACAAATGGTAGTCCAACAAGTGTTAAAGCAACATATGATTCAGCTTCATTAAGTTCAGCAATAACAAATCCAAAGAGGGAATATTCAATAACATTTGAAAAAGGACAAGCAACATCAATCTCATCCGCAAGTGCAAAAAGCACTTGGACATTTACTGGATGGTGGACAGCGTCAAGTGGTGGAACCAAAGTAATTGGAACAGATGGAAAACTAGTTGCAAGTGCATCAGGACACACAAATGCAAGTAAGAAATGGGTAAAAGCTGGAGATGCTACATTGCATTCACAATGGTCAGGCGGAAAAATAACCATACCAACAGCAACAAGAACAGGATACACATGTAAGTTTAACGGAGTACAAAATCCACCTGAAGCTAATGCAAAATATTCAGCAACATGTACAGCAAATAATTATACAGTAACATTTAATGCAAATAACTGTGGAACTCCAAGTAAATCAAGTATGACAGCAACATATGATTCAACATATGGAACTTTAGCAACAATATCAAAAACCGGATATACATTTAACGGATGGTATACTGCAGCAACTGGTGGCACTCAAGTAACTGCATCAACAAAAGTAACAGCAGCAAGCAATCACACTTTATATGCTCATTGCTCTGCAAAAACATATACAATTACATTAAACAATAAATATGCAACAACAAATAGTGTACCAACAAGTGTAACTGCAACCTACAATTCTGCAAATTTAAGTAGTGCAATAACAAATCCAAAACGTAGCTATAAGATAACATTTACAAAAGGAAATGCCACATCAATCTCAGCAACAAGTGCAACAAGTACTTGGAAATTTACTGGTTGGTGGACAGCATCAAGCGGTGGATCAAAGGTAATTGGAACTGATGGAAAATTAATCGCTAATATATCAGGATATACAAATGCAAGTAAGCAATGGGTAAAAGCAGGAAATGTAACATTATATGCCCAATGGTCAGGTGGAACAATAACAATTCCAACAGCAACAAAGACCGGACATACATGTGAATTCTCTGGCGTAGTTAACCCACCAACTGCAGTCAAAACATATTCAGCAACATGTACGCCAAATAAATATACGGTAACATTTAATGCTAATGGTGGTAACGCGCCAAGTCCAGGAAGCAAAAAAGTAACATATGGTTCAACATATGGAACACTTGCAACAGTAAGCAAATCCGGTGCACAATTTGGCGGCTGGTATACAAAAGCAAATGGTGGAACGAAGATTGAATCAACAACAAAAGTTAAAATAACTAAAAATCAAACGTTATATGCTCACTGGGGCGAATGGAAAGTATCAAATACATTCTCATATCACACATCTTGTGGAGGTCACGGATACGCACGATGCAATTCAGATGGCTCATGTAATAACTTCTGTTGTGGTAGTGAGACAAATTGTGCATTCCCACACACAAATTATGGATGCTCATGCAAATTTGTTGATACTAATAGTTAAAAGCAAAAAAACCTAATTTAATTAGGTTTTTTAATTGAATTATTTTAACAATAATGCTACTATTATATAGTAGGTGATAGTCTAATGAAAATAAGTAAAAAAGAGAAAAAAGGCTTTACAATAATCGAACTATTAGCGGTAATAGTATTAATGGCAATAGTAGCGGTAATCGGATTTGTAAGTGTAAGAGCATTATTAAAATCAAGTAAAACACAAACAATGGATGCAAAGACAAATCTAGTATTAAAGAATGCGATAACATTAGCGGATGAAACAACATCAATGTTTAATGGATGTTATTGTAAGATAGATAGTGTATGGAAAGATTGCCGAGTAATAACAGTACAGGACTTAATCGATAATGGGCAATATACAACGACAGAGAAATGCGGCAAAAATGGAGATATAGATTGTATACAAAACGATTTATATTTGTTTAAAAACGATGACGATGTAAAATTTAAAGACGAGTCACTAAATAATGAGAGAATAGTGTTGTATAAAAGAAATAATCAATATGTGGCAGAATTTGCAGCATCAATGGAAGATGAGAGAGTAAAAAGCCAAGGATGTAGTTATAGTTATATAAATACAAAAAAAATCGAACTAAAAGTACAAGAAGGTCAAAAACAGTACGTAAGTTTAGACCATAATATAATGTATTATGCAGATCCAGTGTATTATCATCTAGTATTTGATTCAGGATTACCGATAACATCAATCAAATATTGTTTAACAACGGGAGAAAGCTGTGATCAATTTAATAAAACAATCCCAGCAAAAGCAAATCAATACGAGTATACAGGAAAGATAGAATTGAGTATATCAAATCCAGTAAGGATATGTATACAAGCAACAGACGAATTAAGAAAAGTAACAACAGAATGTTCAGATTTGTATTATTATGATCCATCAAAAATAGAGAAACTAGAAGTAGGAAAAACAACAGATCAAATAAAGTGTTATGTAAATGGAGAAGAAAACTCAGAGAACTGCCCAATAGCAGGAACGAATAGATATATAGCAGATTCAGTAACAACAGTATTTTCAACAAGTAAAGAAAGATCAAAATATAATTACTTTAAAAGATATACAATAGAAAATACATCAGCACAAAAGAATAGTTTTAGTGTAGATATAAGCTCCAAAGGAAATGAAACAAATGAGAATGGAACGTATGTAAATGAATATACACAACCAAATGCAGATGATATACATGGAACAATAACAGTAGCAGCAGCAAAGGGAGCAGAAGAATACTTACCATTAGAATACAAATTAAAAAACACAGTGGAAGATACATCAGAACATAAAATAGAAAATTCAGAAATACCAACAATGAATGTAACAATAAAGTATCAAGTAAAATATGATGCAAATAAAGGAACAGGATCAATGGATCCAAGTGTCTTTAGATATTATAAAACAGTAAATTTAAAAGAGAATAAGTTTACAAGAATAGGATATACATATAAAGGCTGGTCAAAACAAAAGGAAGGAATAGATTCATTAGAGGCAAACACAGGAGTAAATTATAATAGCGATTATAAAACAAAAGATTATATAACGTTATATGCTCAGTGGGAAGCAAATAAATATACAGTAACATTTAACCAAAATAATGGAAATACCCCAAATCCAACAACAAAAATAGTAACATTTGATTCAGCGTATGGAACATTAGCAACAGTAACAAGAACAGGATACACATTTGATGGCTGGTGGACAGCAGCAAGTGGTGGAGAAAGAATAACAGACGCAACAATCGTAAAAACACCAAATGATCATACATTATATGCGCACTGGGTAGCAAATAAATACACAGTAACATTTGATAGAAATACAGGAGATACGCCAAGCCCAGTAACAAAGATAGTAACATATGATTCAAAATATGGAGATTTGGCAACAATATCAAAAACAGGCTATACATTTAATGGATGGTATACTCAAGCAAGTGGTGGAAACAAAATAACAAAAGACACAATCGTAAAAACAGCAAATGATCATACATTATATGCCCATTGGACAGCAAATAAATACACAGTAACATATAATGCAAACAATTGTGGAACATCAAGCGCATCAACAAAACAAGTAACATTTGATTCAGCGTATGGAACATTAGCAACGTTTACGGTAAAAACAGGATATACATTTAATGGATGGTATAGTGCAGCAAGTGGTGGAAACAAAATTACAGATACAACGATAGTAAAAACACCAAACAATCATACATTGTATGCACATTGTACAGCAAACCAATATACAATTACGCTAAATAATCAAAATGCAACAACAAACGGGACAACAAGTGTAAAAGCTACATTCGATTCAGCAACGCTAAGTGCATCAATAACGAATCCTAAAAGAGTATATAAAATAACATTTGCAAAAGGAACAGCTACATCAATTTCAGCAACAAGTGCAACAAGTACCTGGACATTTAATGGCTGGTACACAGCAGCAAGTGGTGGATCAAAAGTAATAGGAACCGATGGAAAACTAATTGCTAGTGTATCAGGATATACAAATGCAAGTAAGCAATGGGTAAAAGCGGGAAATGTAACATTATATGCCCAATGGTCAGGTGGAACAATAACAATACCAACAGCAACAAGAACAGGATACACATGTGGATTTGGAACAGTAACAAATCCACCAACAGCAGTAAAAACATATACAGCAAGTTGTACAGCAAATAAATATACAATTACACTTAATAATCAATATGCAACAACAAATGGATCAACAAGCGTACAAGCAACATATGATTCAGCAACATTAAGTGCGACAGTAAAAAAACCAAGTAGAGTATATACAATAACATTTAAAGCAGGATCACCTGCAGCAACATTAAGTGCAACAAGTGTAAAAAGTACATGGACATTTGATGGTTGGTATACAGCAGCAAGTGGTGGATCAAAAGTAATAGATTCAAGTGGAAAATTTGTAGCAAGCGTATCAGGCTATACAAATGCAAGTAAGCAATGGGTAAAAGCAGGAGCGGCAACATTATATGCTCACTGGTCAGGTGGAAAAATAACAGTACCAACAGCGACGAGAACAGGATATACATGTTCACTTCCAACAATAACAAACCCACCAACAGCAAATGCAACATATACAGCAACATGTATAGATAACATAAAACCATCAATATCATGTTCAGTATCAAATAAGAATACAACATCAGGTGTAACAGTTAAATGTACATGTTCAGATGCAGGATCAGGAGTGTCAACTTGTGCAGGAGCATCAGCGACATCTAATACACTAACTGGTGTAAAATCAAGTACAACATATACAGTAAAAGACAAAGACGGAAACAGTAATTCAACAAGTGTAACAGTTACTTCGCAAATTCAAAAAAATACAAGAACTTGTAAAACATACAAAGCTAAGGCGAATGCAAGTATATGTGGTGCAAATTGTAATCCACATAATTGTAATGCACATAATTGCAATCCACATAATTGTAACTGTTCAAGTTGCTACACAGGAAGTCCTAGAGTATGTGTTGGAGGATATGATACATCAGATTATTACACATATTCATCTACATGTAACTCAGGATGCTCAGCATCAGTTGGTTCTTACATGACGCACTGTACTTGTAAAAAGTGGAATAGTTGTAAATCCACAAAAAGCACATGCGCATATGGATGTGATACATGCTATGATACATGCTATGATACATGTTATGATACGTGTACTTGCCGATCTGAAAGCTTTGGCTGTGAAAAATGGAATGGCTGGAGCGGATGGTCAAACGCATCATCATGTAAAGCAAGCAGTTCAAATAGCAGTGAAACAAAATGTCAAACAATTTATTATTAAAAAACTATGAAGAAATTCATAGTTTTTTTATATTGTTTAATATATTTTCTTGAAAAAATAAATACTAAATGCTACTATTATATAGTAGGTGGTAGTCTAATGAAAGTAAGTAAAAAAGAGAAAAAAGGCTTTACAATAATCGAACTATTAGCGGTAATAGTATTAATGGCAATAGTAGCGGTAATCGGATTTGTAAGTGTAAGAGCATTATTAAAATCAAGTAAAACACAAAC
>JAEEGK010023065.1_pt1 | contig 13010 bp, 10 predicted proteins | sample 8958771 | NCBI WGS metagenome assembly JAEEGK01 (sample SAMN16246547, study PRJNA631951) | gut metagenome | biome: gut microbiome; feature: rumen; material: SC-attached | host: Bos | place: Iran: Karaj | collected 2018-10 | reverse complement strand
CTTGAATAATTAATAAATAATTCAATAAAATTATTTTATTTAAAATAAAATATAAATTAATAATAATTTTTTAATTATAAATTAAAAGGTATAGGGGGATTGGGATTTGGGGATTGGGAATTGGGGATTGGGGATTGGGCCCAAGCCCCAATCCCCAATCCCCAATATCTATTAATTAGTGAATAAAAATTCATTTTAATTAATATTGATTAAATGAAAAATATATTAAATAATTATTATTTAAATATAATAAATATTACTCTAAACTTATAAATACTAAAATTAAATTATGAAATTAAATAAATAAATTTGTTTGAATAACTAAAAATAATATTATATTCATTCCCATAAAAACAATTATTTATCAAACAAAATCTATATAATGAATAATATCCTTTCTTCCTTTTTTTATTTCATACATATATTTTTTAGGAATTTTAATTCTAATATTAGATTTATTTATATTAAAATAATTAGGTTTTTTTGCTTCTCCTGAATTAGGTAAAATATGTTCTGAAAATTCTTCTTTTCCTTGATATTTAGCATAAGTCACTTGACAACCCTTATTGTTTTTTTTCCATTTAAAATTTTGAAATTTATTATAAAATTCTATTATACATAAAGGATCTATAAAATTAATAAACGCATATCCAAAATTTCTTGTATTATAATAACTCATAGGTAAATAAAATAAATCATAATTCTTATTTTCAGTGTTTAATCCTAATTTAGAATCAATTTCTTTTATTAAATCCTCACTTTTATATTTAATTGGAATATAATTTATTTTTATTGAAGTTCTTCTTTCAATTCCTGTAATGATCTTATTAAAATCAATACTATAATCAATTGAAATTTCATTTATTAAATTGTGATTATCTATCATATTCAGATTTAAACAATTATTCATAAATCCATTCATAGGATTATTAACAAAATTACTATTAATATTGGAATAATTATTATTTGAATTATTATTAATATTAGAATAATTGTTACTTGAGTTAACTCCAAAATATAACATATTTGAATTATAATTTTGATTCATATATATGGGAATGTTTATCCAATTATTATTACTCATAGTTTCTTCAGAAGTTGAAGCACTACTTTCAATTTGAATTGGATATTGTATATTAATTAAATTATTATTATTATTATTCTTGTTATAAAAACCAATTTGAGCTGGTCTATAATAAGAATAATTATTATTTATACTATTTGAATTTTGACTTATTAAAATATTAGAATTCTCACTATCAATTTGATTTGAAATTGAGTAATTTCCTTCTTTTAAATCATAAAGTTTTGATGTATCATTTGTTAAATCATTAAATGATTGATTAGAAATTTGATTTGAATATGTATTTATATTATTTAATTTTAACCCATTTTTAATTCTTTTTATATTCTCAGCAATTAATTGCTCAGAATAACTATCTTTATTGTACCAAATATCATCAAGAATAAAATTATAATTATTATTATTATACTCAGGAGAAATATTATCATCGGCTAAAATATTAAAAAAGTAAAATAAAAAGAGCTTACATGAATTATTATTTTGAACAATATTAAAAATATCGAATTCCAATCTAAAGTATAAAAATTTTTTTTACTCTTTATAATCTTTACTTCCTTCATTACTTATATTATTATTGTTTTTGTTATTTGGACTTATGAATCTTTTATGTCTTTTTACTTGATTTTTTCCCCTTCTTAAATCAGACATGTTTAAATTAAATTTTTATCTTTTTTAAATATTTTATTAATAAACATCTTTAAAAAAATATCAATAATAAAAATTGAAAAAAAGAAGATATTTAATTCCATAATAAATAACGAGGTTTTGACGTTTTTTTTAATACATTCATTCTATTTGTTTGAAATTACTAATTTATTCTCTTTTTGGTATTTGATTTTTGTTTTGTTTTATTAATTTTTTTATAAAAATAAATTTTCATTCGGGACCGTATAATTTTAATGTAAATATTTATGGAGAAATAATAATTGTTAATTTTTTGGACGTTAAATATATGAAGGTTATTTATATTTATAAATTATTTTGAAAATAGGAGGGGGTTTATTTTTTGGTTCTACCCTCGATTATTATTCTTTTGATTTTATTTTTAATAATTTCTAATTTATTTTTGTAAAAAAAGAAAAATTGAAAATAAATAATCTCAAATAAAAAATATAAAAAAGAAAATATTTAAAAATTAAAATCAAAAAAAATGAAAATGAATAAATGCAATTACATCAACAATCATTTATTTAAATTAAATAATATTGAAAAAGGGACATTTAATTATTTTACATATAGTGATATTCCTATATGTTTGAATTGTAATAGTAATAAATTTGTGAAATATGTTATAAAAAATAACACTAGTAAAACTTTAAAAAATGTTGCAAATATAACCGGTAATTTAATTCATAATCCTTATGGTACACATTGTAAACAAAATGATCATTTCTATTGTAAAAAGTGCAACATATATTTTTAGAATTTAATTTAAAAAAACAAATTTGATATGAATTTTATAGTTTAATATATATTTATGCTTTTTTAAAAAATAAAAAAGAAAAAATAAATGAAAAAAATAAAAAAAAAATGAAAAACATAACAAACTATTCAAATTTTCCTTCAATAGCAGGTTCAACAATGTATAAAACAATTAAAATTTCTCCAGAAACATCAAATAATTCAATAAGAAACATAAATAATAATACTATAAATAATATATCTAATCCATTAAAGACATATTTTCCAAAAACTTTAAAAAATTTTCATAAAAGAAGACCATTATCACCAGAAAGTGCAAATTTATCTAAAAATGAAACAGATGATACATTATTTGGTTTAAGTGAAGTAAAATTAATAGATGATAAAATTCATAAAAGAAAAAATAATAGAAGAAGAGTTTGGGAAATTAAATCAAATAATAATATATATGGAATAAATGCTTCAAAAAATAAACAAGAAATTATGGATATTCATTATAGAACATTAAATGGTGATTGTATGAAAAATTTTGATTTAAAAAGTGAAATAGATAAAAAGAAATATTTTCCAGTTGAAAAATGTGATAATATAATTGAAGCAGAAAAAATTATGCAAGAAATTTATTTAACTAGAGAAAATCAACAAAAAGCATATAAAAAATTTGGAGGAACAAATAGAGTAGATATGCATACTTTTACATATCAAAATAGGGAAATTTTTTTAAAAAATATATTATTAAATTTACTAAATAGTGAAAGAGAAAAAATAAATGGTAAGGAAGAAGCAGTTTCAAATGCTTTAAAAAGTGCATATAAAGAATTTGAAAAAGATAAAGAAATGTTTCAAGATTATACAATTTTAAAACAAAAACAATTTAAAGAATTAGAATTAAAATTAGGAGAAGCAATTCACACAAATAAATTATTATTTGAAAGAACCAAACTTTTAAATCAAGAATATAGATCTACTCATGATGAAATTGATAAAACTCTAAGAGATATTGTCAAATTTAAATCTTATGCTGATTTTATTCATTATGCTATTCATCCAAATGAAAAAATCACAAATATAAGTTTAGATTGGATGAATTTAAAGAAAAAAGATAAGGATATTGAAATGATTGTTTCCAAATTGATTAATCAATTTAGTTTTTTATTAGAAGATTATAATTATATTCCTGAATTTTTTCAAGATCCTATTTTATTAGGAAATATTTTTTTTACTTTAGAAAGTAATATTATTAAATTATTATCTAAAAAAGAAGATGAAGAAGAAGAATTATTTAAAGTGAAAAAAGAATTAGATGATGAAATTGAAGAATTAAAAGATAAAGTTAAAATACATGAAAAAGAATTAGAAGAAGTAAAACATGAATTTCAAAAAGAAAAAATGATAGTTCCTCCTAATTATAAATATCAAGAATTGATTGATACTAATATGCAATTAATTTATGAATTATATGGTTCTTTATTAGAAAAAAATATCACTGAAAAAGATAAACATAAAACATTAATTGAGGTAATTAAAGAATGTTGTGATACTTTAAAAATTAAAGAAAAAAATTTAAATTTATTGATTGATGAAATGCAAAAAATACAAAATGAAAATGAATCAATATTTAAAAAATTTTTAGATAAGAAAAAAAATGAAAATAAAATTGAAAAATATAAAGAAGGAAAAGAAAAAATAAGGAGATTACAAGAAGAAAGAAATTTAAAATATTTACAAAGAATGAATAGATATAAAGTTAGAGGTCCTATTGTTTTTCCTCCACCTTGGGTTTTAAATGATTCTAAGAAAAAAAGAGAAATTGAAAGAGCAAAAAATAAAATTGATGAAAATGAAATGCTATATTATTATTAAATAATGTTATTTAAAATTACTTTATCTTTTAATAATAATCTACAAAATAGAACTGGATAACTGAGAAAAAGTCTTTTATATTGTGAATTTAATATCTTATTGTTTTTAATTATTTCATTCTATAATTGCATTATTTTTTGAAGATAATTTAAATATCCTTCACATTTAAACTTTTAGTTTAATTTTAATCTAATTTTTTTATTGACGATTTTTGTTTTAAAACATATTATAAATAAAAAAGATTTATTTAGAATATAAAAATAGAATTTAAAAAATAAAAAATAATCATAAAAAAAAATTTATAAAAGCTAAATCCAATAAAAAATAATAAAAATATAACCAAAAAAAAATGGATTTTGACAAAGTTGTAGAAGGTAAATTCCTTAATATATAATATATAAAAATAGTAATTCAAAAATCAAAAGATATAATAAATAAAAGAGGAGTAGAATCAATTCGTTCATCAGGAAGAGTATTTCGTCAATTTCCTTCTTATGATGGAAGAAACAAAGTAAATAAAGATGACTTTCTTTTCGGATTAAGAGAATGTGGAATTAATTTACCTCAAAATGATTTAAATATTATTTTAAATTTCTTTGAAAAAGATAATGATGGAATGATTAATTTTTCTGAATTTTTAAATGCTTTAAGAGGAAAACCAAATGAAAGAAGACAAGCAATTATAGATAAATCTTTTTTAAAATTTGATAAAGAAGGAACTGGATTAATTGATGTTATGGATATTAGACAAGTTTATAATTGTTCAAAACATCCTAAAGTTGTTTCTGCTGAAATGAGTGAAGAACAAGTTTTTTCTTTATTTTTAAAAAATTTTAATGATAAAAATAATACTGGGAAAATTGATAGAAAAGAATGGAATGATTATTATGCTGCTGTAAGTTATTCAATTGAAAATGATGATCATTTTGTTATTATGATGAAAACTACTTGGCAGTTAGATTAAATAATAATTTGTTTAAAAATATTTAATTTTAATTTGTCATCAAATTTTTGAATTTTTTTTTCTTCAATATTTTTAGAAATTCTGTATTAAAAAATATGTGTATGAAATATATTAATTTTTATAAATTACATAACTTTATGTTATGAATATATTAATACATATCAATAATAACTCTATAATTAAACCATATTAATCAATATTACATGTTTCACAACAAATAATTTTCATTTATTTTTTTGTTCTTTTAATTAATGATTCATTTCTTTATTTTCTTCTTTATCAATTATTATATCAATTATTTCAAAAATATTATTAAATTTTTTTTATTTATAAACTATTATTCGAATCCTCATCTAATAATTTAATATTATCAACAAAACTAACTTTAGGTTTTTCTCCTTTTTTTTTATTTATTCACCAAAAATATCTTTGCTTATTTTTATTTGTATTTACATCAGTTTAAGTTCTATAACTTTAAGTTTAGGAAGAGAAAATGTTGTTATTTAATTAGATTTAATGAATTAAATTCTTTGTATCTGCTATTTTTGTGAGAATTTTTTATTTAATCATTTAATGATTTTAAAAAGTATTATCTTTTCAAATTAAATAATGACTTTATATTAATTTAATATGATTTAAGACTTTTACTTTTTAGAAAGGTTTTTATTAATGAATTCAATGAATTTCAAAAAAATAATAGATTTAAATGAAATTTTTTTTTTTTAAAAATATATTGATATAAAATTATTATTTGTTAGTAAATGATTTTCAAACATCAATGATTTTACTATTTTAACTAATTTTTAATTGTTGAAGTTATTTATTTCAATATTACTTTTTGATTTATTAATTAAGAGCAAATTTTATTAAATAAATATAATTTTAATAATTATAAAAAACAATATATAAAATAAATAATAAAATAATTTTAGATTTTTATAAAAATGAAGCTCTTCACTTTAATATGTATAATTCTATTATCAAACATAATTTCATATGACCGTGTAAAAGCAGTAGAATATGCATATCAACATTATAAAAAAATAAATCATAGATGTGGAAGTGGAAGAAGCGCATGTACTCCTTATGGATATTATGGAAATGATGCTTGTAAATATCAAAAACACAATGGCGATTGTGCAAATTTTGTAAGTCAATGTTTAATTGCAGGAGGAGTTTCATTAAAAAGTAAATGTAAAACAAGTAGATGTGATGTAATTCTTGGTGCTAAATCTTTAGGAGTTTGTCTATATAAAAATTTAGGATGGAAAAGAGCTTGTGGAAAAAAATTAGCTCCTCCTGAATGGATTGAAAAAGGAGATGTTATTGTTTATCATGAAGATAATTGTGATGGAAGAAAAACTCATGTTATGATTGTTACTGTTGGTGGAAAAAATGCTAAAGTTTCTGGTCATTCTCCTAGTTTAAAAGATCATCATTGGGATTATGGAAAGAAAAAAGTTTTTTATGAATGGCTACATTTTGAAAAATAAATATTTATTATTAGTTCAAAATTAAATTTTTAAAAAATAAATTTTTTTAAGATTAATTCTATCTTTACAAACTTTCAGGCATGAATAAATATATATTTGTTCCCTAGTGAACAATGAATAATTATTATTCAAATTAATTTACAACATGAATTTTTTATTTAAAAATTAAGGGATTTAAAAAAAAAATGATATAATTTATCAAAAAAAAATTTTATAAAAATCTTTGCATTATATAAATTCAATTTATTTTTTTTTTTTATGAATTCTGACTATAAAAAAATCCAATACAAAACTATAAAAATTGAAGATACTGAAATATTTTATAGAGAATCAGGAAAACCTGAAAATCCTTCAATTTTACTTTTACATGGTTTCCCAAGTTCAAGTTTTATGTTTAGAGAATTAATTCCAAAATTATCAGAAGATTATCACTTAATTGCTCCAGATTATCCTGGATTTGGTCAAACAAAATCTCCAATAAGACCTTCTTTTACTTATTCTTTTGACAATATATCAAATATAATTGATAAATTCACAGAAATTATTGGTCTTAAAAAATATTCAATGTATGTTTTTGATTATGGAGCTCCAATTGGTTTTCGTTTGGCTTTAAAACATCCAGAAAAAATTCAATCTATAATTACTCAAAATGGAAATGTATATGAAGAAGGTTTGGGAAAAAAATGGGAAGCTAGAAAAGAATATTGGAAAAATCCAACAAAAGAATTAAGAAAACAATTTAGTTCTGCTTATGCGTTTGAAACTATTAAAGGTCAATATACATTTGGAACTCCTTTAAATAGTGTTGCTCCTGATGGATATATATTAGATTTTGCTTATGTTTCTTTACCTGAAAGAAATGAAATTCAAAATGATTTAATTTTTGATTATCAAAATAATGTTAAATTATATCCAGAATTTCAGAAATATTTAAAAGAAAAGCAACCTCCTTTATTAGCTGTCTGGGGAAAAAATGATCCTTCTTTTATTCCAGATGGTGCTAATGCTTTTAAAAAAGATTTACCTAATGCAGAAATTCATTTTGTTGATAGTGGACATTTTGCTCTTGAATCTCATTGTGAAGAAATTGCTGAAATTATGAAGACTTTTCTTAAAAAGTATATTAAATAAATTTTCTTTCCCCATTATACCAATTCTTTGGTTATTTTTTTGTTTTAAATAGGAAAAAATCTTTAATTAAATTATTAGATTTTTTTTAAGGATAAAATCCAAAAATAATATTGTTGTTATTTTATCTGAAAACATAAATGTTTTTGAAAAAAAATCAGTAATTTTTTGGTTTAATATGGTGATGAGTTGTGATTTTTTCTTTTTTTCATTACATTTTCAAGAATAAATATTCATAACAATATAAAACATATTAAAAAAAAAATTAATTTATTGATAGATTTTAAGCTTATATTTTTAACAGATATAAATTTTTCAATCATCAAAATTATATAAAAAACCTATAAATTTTTATCTAAAAAAAACAAAAACTATTTTTACAAAAATTCGATTCCTTTACTTTTAAAGCTTTGTTCCATATCATAAGGCCAAACAGAAACTTGAACTTCAGCAATATGAACAGTTTGCATGAAATACATACATATTCTAGATTGTCCCAATCCTCCTCCAATAGTTAAAGGTAATTCTCCATTTAAAAGCATTTTATGATATAACAATTCTTTTCTATCCTCATTTCCAGATTCTTTTAATTGCTTTAATAGTGATTCCTGATCAACTCTAATTCCCATTGAAGAAAGTTCAATAGAAATATTAAGTGGTTCAAACCATAAAAGAATATCTCCATTTAATTCCCAATCATCATAATCAGGACTACGACCGTCATGACTTATTCCACTCTTTAATTTTTTACCTATTTGTAAAATAAAAACTGCTCCTTTTTCTTTTGAAATTAAATTCTCTCTTTCTCTTGGAGTTTCATTTGGATATTTATCTTCTAATTCTTGAGAAGTAATAAAAAAAATATCCTCTGGAATCCTTTTTTTTAATTTTTTTTCAGGAAAATTATCAATCAAAATTTTTTCAGTCATTTTAAAAACTTCAAAAATTTCTCTAACTGTTTTTTTTAAAAAATCAACATTTCTTTCTTCTTTTGAAATTATTTTTTCCCAATCCCATTGATCAACATAAATAGAATGAATATTATCAGTTTCTTCATCTCTTCTAATAGCATTCATATCAGTATATAACCCTTCACCATGTTTAAATCCATATCTTTTTAAAGCAATTCTTTTCCATTTTGCCAATGATTGAACTATTTGTAATTTTTTTTTTGTTTCTTTCACATCGAATTCTACAGGACGTTCATAACCATTAAGTAAGTCGTTAACTCCTGTGTCTGATGGAACCATTATTGGAGCAGATACACGGACTAAGTTTAACTTTTCTGCGAGCTTTGTTTCAAATGTATCTTTAATCAATTTTATAGCTTTTTGAGCTTCTAATTTTTCAAATATTGGTTTGTATGATGATGGAATTATATAATTTGACATTTTTTTTTTTGATGAATATTTTTTTTTTTTTTCGATTATTTAAAGAAACTATATAGATTAAAATTATTTTTAAGAAAATATAAATTATATTTTGAATAGTATGGGAAAAATTGCAATATTTCATAAAGTATTATATAAAGTTTTATTAGAATAAATTCAAAGTGAACTCTTATATGTTTATAAAGATATTTTAATATTATAACTGAATCATTTTTGGAATAATGATAAAAAGATAAATTTATGATTAAAATAATAATAATGTTTAAAAAATAATTAATTTTAATCAAAAAGTTTTAAAAAAATTAAGTAAACTTCTTCTTCTCTTTTTAAATTTACGAACATTTTTTTAATTATCTTTGGAAGTTTGTCTTTTATTTAAAAAATATCTTTAAAGAAGATATTGAAAGGATAATTAAAAAATAAAAAAAAATGAGCTTTATATTCCTACTTATAAATTTATATAATTCTTTATTAATTTTTTGGAAATAAACCTCATAATTATTGCTGTTTAACAATAAATATAATCAAATTTATATAAAAATAAATTATGAATTAAAAAAATTTCTTTTAAATCCAAATTTTAAAACTTTTTCTTGTAAAAAATATAAGTCAGAATCCCTATTTTTTCTCTTTTAAATAATTATTTGCCCCTTTTTTCATTTCAAAAAAAATATTTGGGTTTTTCAATTAAATTATATTCTTTTTAATCATTGAATTAAATCATTAAATTCAATCAAAATCTTTTATTTTTAATTAATTTTTCATTATTTTCATTTTTTTCTCTGAAATCTTTTTTAATTTTTTCAAATTTAAATATTAATGATTAAGATACTTTAATTATCTTTCTTTAAAAAAATGTTATTTTTAAAACTCTTATCATTTAATTAAAAATCAATATAGATTATATTAAAGTGATAAATTAGATGATACAATTTATTTTTTAGTATTTTATAAATGTCAAAAAATAAACTGAAAAATATATATGATATATATGATATAGAGATCTATTAAGATAAAGGTTCCAAAGAGTTAGAAAAAACACTTAAAAAGTTTAAAGATTGAAAATAAAATAAAAAATTATTGTTTTAAGACCATTGATATAAAATTATTATGATGCAAAAATAAATGGAAAATAATGATGATGACTTTAAAAATGATATTTAGAAATAAAATTAAAATTAATTATTTTCTAAAACCTAAACCTTATAATATAAATAATAATGAAAGTGAAATTAAACAAAGAGTAAAAAGAGCATTTTTAGGAGAGAAAATAATATGGAAAACAGGTAGAGAATTTTGTCAAAAAGATATTGTTGTTTTACAAAAATTGATTCATCAAATTTATCAGGGATATATAGCCATTATTATTGTATTTCATGAGTTAAAGCATTATCCCATTTTATTTTATTCTAATATCAGATTATCTTTAAAAATTGGATTAAAAAAAATAAATTTGATGGAGAATGGAAAATGGATTTTAAAGATAAAACAATGAATAATTTAAGATGATATTATAAAAAACAATATAATATAAAAGTTTTATTAGACAGGCTAATAACTAAAAGAGGGCACATGAATATAATATAATAAAAACATTTATTTTTAATCATAATATGAATTTAAAGAATTAAAAATATTAATTATATCTTATCTTGATGATAATTTCAATCATTTAATAACTGGATTTAAGATAAAAGAAATGAAAAATATATATATATATATAAAATAGGGAGAAATAGATAAAGATAAGAAAGTAAAATTATATCTTTTATATAAATGAAAAAAAAGAAACAAGAATTATTTATATTCCTTTAGAATATTTATTAAATTATAGTTTTTTGGATTTAAATTTGTTTAAAAACAAGGCTTTGCATCAATAAAGATTGACTAAAATATAATTATGAGGAATTTGGAAATGATTATCATAGAACTAGTAAATAAAGCACAAAAATTTTGGGATTTTATATAAAGTAATATCCACAAAGTTCTATTAATAAATTTATTGTGAGATTATTATTTATGATACTCAAATCGAATCAATTAAAAAATTTTCTATAAAGTGAAAACACTTTTAAGTTTTCATTTAAATTGAAAAATAAATATTTTACTATTTTTTATTAATGATTTTTAAAGTTATTATTTATTTAAATTTATTTATTTATTTTTTTGTATGGGATGTCACACCTATAGAGTATTATTTGAAGAAAAAGAAAATGAAATTATAAACGATGATGAAATAAATATAATTAATAACTTTGAAAACCCTTTAACCTTAATAAAAGATTTTAATGATTATTCCTCAACTTCAAATATATTAATAACTCCAAAAAAAGTAATACCAATTTCAATAAATGATTTTAAAAAAGAACTCCCATTAGAAATACAAGAATATTTAAAAGAAAATAATTCAGAAATATCAAATTCTTATGAAGGTAATATAAATAATTTATTTTTATTACAACCCATTCTTTTAAAAAATAATTATATATATTGGGGTTATTGGAATAAAGATTTTAATCTGGAAGGACCTGGAAAATTATTTTTAAGAGAAGAAAAAATTTTTTATGATGGTTTATTTAAAAATAATATAATTTATAAAGCTAAAATTTTTTTAAATGAAGGAATTTATTATGGAGAAATAAAAAATAATAAAATTAATGGAAAAGGAAAAATGAATTATTCTAATGGAGATTTTTTCGATGGAAATTGGGTTAATAAAAAAAAAGAAGGTAATGGTATTTTTATTTATAAAGATGGATGCAAATATATTGGACAATTTTCTAATGATAAATTTAATGGAGATGGAGAATTTATTTGGATAAATGGATTCAATTATAAAGGAAATTTCTTCAATGGAATTCCAGAAGGAAAAGGTATTTTTAAAGGAAATAATGGAAGTATTTATATTGGAGATTTCCAAAAAGGATATTTTCATGGAAATGGGAAATTTATTTTTGGAAATAATAATATCAATGGTAATATCAATAATTATACTAATAATTTATTAAATAATGATAATAATAAGAATAATTTAGATAATAATGATGGTGATTTATGTGAGAAATATATAGGTGAATTTGCTTTTGGGAAAAAAGAAGGAAATGGAGTTTATCATTTTATAAATGGAGATAAATTTAGTGGAATTTGGTTCAATGACTTTCCACAAGGTAGAGGAATATATGAAACTAAGAAAAATATATATAAAGGTCTTTGGAAATATGGTGAAATATTAGAAGAACCGGTAATTATGAATAAAATATATGATGGTAATGAAGAAAAAGTTCCAAATTTAAATTTTAAAACAAGAAATTTTAATCTTGATTTATTTTCTTTAGAGCATTTAAATGAATATTTAAAAAATTCTTCTCAAAATACAGGAATAAGAACAATTGATGGTTATGTTACCATAATATATTAATTAATTAATAATATAATTAAAAATCAAATTTTATAAATAAATTATTTCAAAAAAATATTTTCATTATTTAATTTTTCAATTAAATTCATTAATATAATTTTTTTCCCAAAAATTAATTTCATTATATTAATAAATTTTTTAATTAACTTCATTAAAATTTTTCATTTTAACAATTATAAACAATAGTTGGGGATTGGGGATTGGGGATTGGGGATTGGGGATTGGGCCCAATCCCCAATCCCCAATC
>JAEEGK010023061.1_pt1 | contig 13013 bp, 11 predicted proteins | sample 8958771 | NCBI WGS metagenome assembly JAEEGK01 (sample SAMN16246547, study PRJNA631951) | gut metagenome | biome: gut microbiome; feature: rumen; material: SC-attached | host: Bos | place: Iran: Karaj | collected 2018-10 | reverse complement strand
TTGTTGAATTTGGGCAGAAGAAAACCGCGAGCTTCACCAACATGCGGTACATCGACAATACCTACCTGCCGATGGCGGAAGTGGTGAAGTACCTGTACGAAAACGGATTCACGATCTATGTGATCAGCGGTACGGAGCGCACCACCACCCGGGCGGTTGTGGCCAACTCCCTGTTTAAGGATTATGTGACGCCGAACCATGTGATCGGCACCGACTTTGAAGTGAAGCAGAAGGGGCACGAAGATGAAGCCTCCAACATGAACTTCAAGTACGAAAACGGTGACGAGCTGGTGCTGACCGGCGGGTTCATCCAGAAGAACCTGAACGGCAACAAGGCCATCTATATTGAGCGGGAGATCGGGCAGCGGCCGGTGCTGGCTTTCGGCAACAGCGGAAGCGACACCAGCATGATGAACTACACGATCGACAGCCGGAACCCCTATCCGGCCCAGGCGTACATGGTCATCGCGGATGACAGTGTGCGCGAATGGGGCAAACAGGACTGGGAAACCAAGTCCGAAGAATACCGGGCAAAAGGCTATATCCCGATTTCCATGAAGAACGACTTCGCGCAGATCTATCCGGACGGGATTGTTCCCGCGGAGGAGCAGTACGCGGAGCCGGAACAGGCAGCGGAACCTGAAGAGGAAGAGCTGCCGAACGCGGCGTAAGGCCGGAACACAAAACAGTTCCCACGGGGAAAAGGTCCCCTTGAATCTGAAGGAGGAAGACACGATGGAAAACACGACCAACACCAACCGGAAAGAAACCTTCGAGGCCCAGGCGAAAGGAAAAACCGAGAAGCCGTTCAAGAGGCAGGAACGCATGATGGACAGGAACAAGCTGATTGTGGACGCTTACCTGCTGGAGCTTACCCGCGTGAACTTCCATTGACCGGTTTACCCCGGATGAAAGGGAAGAGCATATGGAAAATGTGAAGGAAGAAAACATCCCGGAAGAAGAGGAAGACTGCAAACCCCTCACCGATGAGGAGTTTGCGGAATTCCAGAAGGAAGAAGCGCGCAGGGAAAAGAAGGTCATCGGGATCTTCGGCGCGATCTGGGATGCGATTACATTCTTCTTTACCTGAACAGGCACGGCCTGAAAGAAAAGCACCGGGGACGAACCCCGGTGCTTTTCTTTGAATGCTGGTTATGATATACTTTTTTACACAAAAATGGTAACAGCTGAATTGTATATAGGACGGGCCGGAGAACCCGTCATGATATAAAAGCAAAGTGGAGGACGGAACAATGAAGAGAAAACTGATGATCCTGCTGGCGGTGGTCCTGATGTGCGTATTCGGTGCAGCGGCGGCCGATGAGTCGCCGATCCTGGGGAAACCGCTGCCGGATTTCCATTTCCTGGATACGGCCCAGAAGATCCAGACACTGTCCGGGCTCATGGAGGGAAAGGACGCGGCGCTGATCAACCTGTGGACATCCTGGTGCCACCCCTGCAAGCTGGAATATCCATTCCTGAACCAGGCGTATGAGAAGTACGGGGACCGGGTGGCGTTTATCGGGCTGAGCGTTGATCCGGAGGACACGCGGTTTGATGTTATGGAAATCAAAAAAGACTATAAGCTGGCGTATCCGGTGGGCCGGGAAGAAAAATCCGGGCTCCTGGATTACCTCGGCGGCAGCCACGGAACCCCGACCACCATCATTGTGGACCGCTTCGGGAATGCCGTGTATTACCAGGTAGGCGCGTTCTTCAGCTATGACCAGATTGAGCGGCTGATGGAAGAATTCCTGGCGGAGGACTATACGGAATCCAGGCCGCTCATTCGGCTTCCGCTGCCGACCGCAACCCAGGCGCTTCCGGTTGCTTCCTCCCGGCGGGTCTGGGTGGAGGAAGAAGATGCCCGGCATGTCCGCGTTACGACCCATTACGGCAATGAGGAAATGGCGTTCTGGTACGGGGATCAGGTGTGCGATGGATGGGTGTTCAGCGGGGATTCCATCCGGCTGGCCATGACCCTGGGACCCGGGGATGACCCGCAGAATATTGAGTTCAGGGACCTGAACAACTTTATCAATTTTGAGATGGGCTCCCTGCTGGATCCGGAGCGAAACCTTTATACCTATGAGATGCCGATGATACCGGATCCGGAACTGGACACCTGGTACAACGTAACGCTGGGAATCAGGGAAGGATATATTGATGATGACCCGGCCTATACCGAAGTGATCATTTTCCCTGACGAGGATGCGATCCGGGCTTTTGTGGCATACTGCGCGGAGGATGGGGACACGGTTACCTGGGAGTATACGGATGAGGTGAAGGCCGGGCCGGAAAACGGCACAGAAGGAGCATATATCCTGCATGCGATCGACCAGTACGGGAAGCCGGTGACGGGAGTTACCGCCAGCTTCTGCACGGATGAAACCTGTTATCCGGCCAAAGCCGATGAAAACGGCGTGATCACCTTTGCAGGGGAAAAGCAGAACTACCATGTTCAGGTGGTGAAGATGCCGAAAGGGTACAGTGCGGACAAGGATTTTGAGATGCAGACCGGGGAAGAGTACGGGGAATGGATCCTGGTGCTGCATCGGGACTGAGGTGCTTCCGGGGAAGCCGGAGAGTGAAGAGTTGAGAGTGAAGAGTGAAACGATGGGGACTGCCTCCATCGTTTCACCGTTTTCTGCTTGCATTTTTGGATGTTCTGTGCCATGATGAAAGCGCTTTCAGAGACAAATTCAAAAAGCAGAAACCGGAGGCAGCGGGGATGGAGAAGAAAAATGTCACCATCTATGATATCGCGCGGGAAGCGCAGGTCAGCCCGGCGACTGTTTCCAGGATCCTGACCGGGACGACCGCGGTGCGGGAGGAAAAGCGCAGAAGGGTGATGGAAATCATTGAGAAGTACGATTTCCATCCGAACGCGTATGCCCGGGCACTGACGGAAAACCGGAACAAAACGATCGCCATGGTGGTGGCGCACAGCGACAATTCCTACTACAGCAGCGTATTTGCGGCCTGCCAGGCGGAGGCCTACCGGCGGGGCTATGTGCTGCTGCTGATGGATACCTCCTCCCGGCCGGAGAACGAGGTTTCCGTTATGAACCGGATCCGGGAGCTGCGGCCGGAGGCTATGATCCTCTGCGGAGGCCGGATTGACCTGGAAAAGCAGGATCCGGACTTTACCGCCATGCTGAAGCAGACGATGCAGTATACCCGGATTGTGGTAGGTTCCAGGAGCCCGCTGCCCGGGGTTCCCGGGATCTCCGTGGACCACCGGGCTTCCATGGATATGGCAGTCCGCTACCTGGCGGGGATGGGACACCGGGAGATCGGGTTTGTGTACACGGGAGCGCAGTATTACGGAACCGTGGAGCGGCTGGACCAGTTCCGGAAGGTGATGAAGGAGCTGGGGCTGCCGGTGCGGAAGGAATGGCTGATCGGCGTGGACGACTACTCGGTGGAGGCCGGGCAGGAGGGTGCCGGAAAGCTGCTGAAGCTGAAGAAAATGCCCACCGCCCTGCTGGGAATGAACGATATGGTGAGCGCCGGCCTGCTGCAGGGCCTGCTGGCGGCGGGACTCCGGGTGCCGGAGGAAATTTCGCTGCTGGGCTTTGACGATACCTACCTGACGGGGATCACGACACCAAAGCTGACATCTGTGGGGTATGATTACCAGTCCTACGGAGCCGAGCTGGTGCAGACCGCGCTGGAGCCGGAAACCGAATGGCCGCAGGACCGGCGGATACCTGTGTTCGTTGCGGAGAGAGCTTCCTGTGCACCGCCCACAGGGAAGTAAACATGTGAATTCTGGCAAAAAAACGAACAGATATTGCAATGTGGTATTGTTTCTGCTATACTGACCTCAGAAGTAATGTAATTGTTCCAGGAAGAAGCCGGTGATCGGAATTTTATTTTCAGGAATTTTGAAACCGGTTTCATTTACGGCCCTGAACTTGAAACCGGTTTCAGATTCCGGCAGGGGCGGATTCCCGGAGCGGGACCAGACTTGAGAGGGAGTGGAAAAGTTGCAGAAGCCTGTCCAGGCGAAGGTCATCAACTACAAGAAGCCTTCCATCGGCCGCACGGTCATGCAGAACAGGACGCTGATCCTGATGTGCGTGCCCGCCATCCTGTTTTTCCTGGTTTTTGCTTACCTGCCGATGCCGGGGGCCTATATTGCTTTCACCAATTTCCAGTACAACAAGGGCATTTTCGCCAGTCCGTTTGTGGGGCTGAAGAACTTCCAGTTCCTGTTCATTTCCGGACAGCTGGGCCTGCTGCTGAAGAACACCGTGCTGTACAACCTGGCGTTCATCATCCTGGGAAATGTGCTGCAGCTGGCGTTCGCGATCATGCTGAATGAGGTGGCCAGCAAGGGCTACAAGAAGACCGCGCAGAGCATCATGTTCCTGCCGTACTTCATCTCGGACGTCCTGGTTTCCCTGCTGGTGTACAACCTGATCAACTACGATTTCGGCTTTATCTCCCACCTGGTCCGGTCCCTGGGAGGGGACATGCCGAAGGTTTACCAGAACGCCAACGCATGGCCGTTCATCATCGTGCTGGTCCACCTGTGGAAGTCCACCGGATACGGAACCGTGGTGTATTTCGCCGCGATCACCGGCATGGATTCCTCGATGATGGAAGCCGCGCAAATCGACGGCGCCAACGCCTGGCAGCGGATCCGGTACATCACCCTGCCGACGCTGAAACCTACGGTCATCATCCTGTTCCTGTTCGCCATCGGCGGCATCCTGAAGGGCAACTTCGGCCTGTTCTACAACCTGGTCGGCAACAACTCGATGCTCTTCAAAACCACGGACATCATTGAGACCTACGTTTACCGGTCCATGATGAACAGCTTCAACTTCTCCCAGAGCAGCGCCGTCGGCCTGTTCCAGAGCGTGGTCGGATTCTTCATCGTGCTGGGCGCCAACGCCTTCGTGAAACACCTGGATCCGGACTACGCGCTGTTCTGATGAGCGGGGAAAGGAGCGAAAAACATGACTGTGAAAACGCAGGGCAATCCCCACACGATGCATACCACCCATATCCGCAAGGACAAGTCGCTGATTGTGATCAATGTGATCACCTACATCCTGGTGACGATCTTCTGCGTGATGTGCATCCTGCCTTTCTGGATGATTATCGCTTCCTCCTTCTCCACGGAGGATGCCATCCGCCGTACAGGCTTCACCCTGTGGCCGTCGGAAACCAGTACCTATTCCTATGAACTGCTGTTCCGGAGCCCGGACCAGATGATCGGCGCCTATGTGGTGACCATCTGCCTGACGCTGGCGGGTACGCTGATCGGTCTGTTCCTGGTGGCCATGACCGGATACGCCCTGCAGCGCAGGGACTTCCCGTACCGGAACAAGATCATGTTCTACATCTACTTCACATCCCTGTTCTCCGCCGGCCTGGTGCCGTTCTACCTGCTGATTGTGCAGTACCTGAACCTGCGGGACAGCTACCTGGCGATCCTGCTGCCGCTGCTGATGAGTCCGTGGCTGATCGTGCTGATGAAGAACTTCGTGAAGGCGATTCCGCATGAAATCACCGAATCCGGCAAGATCGACGGCGCGGGGGACTTCATGATTTTCGTGAAGCTGATCCTGCCGAACCTGAAGCCGGCACTGGCGACCATCGGACTGTTCCTGGCGCTGAGCTACTGGAACGAGTGGTATTACAGCTCCCTGTTCCTGACGACCAAGGTGGAGTACCGGCCGCTGCAGTACCACCTGTACAATGTGATCAACAAGGTGGCCAGCCTGAAGAATTCCGTGGCCGGTTCCAACGTCGTGATTACGGACCTGCCCGGAGAGACCCTGAAGATGGCGACCGCCGTGATCGCCACCGGCCCCATCATCCTGCTGTATCCCTTCGTGCAGAAATACTTCGTTGCCGGCCTGACAGTAGGCGCGGTGAAGGGATAAGTTTTCCCCAAGGGATTTATGCCCGGAAAGGGCTGAATCATATAAAAAAAGGAGGGTACCCCATGAGAAAACTGATAGCCATTCTGATGACCCTTGCCATGGTGTGCTGCCTGCTGCCCGTTGCGGTGGCGGAAGGCATCGACACTTCCGAGCACGTGAAGATCGTGTACCTGGTGACCGGCGACAAGCCCACCAACCGGACGGACGAAGTGCTTGCGAAGATCAATGAGCTGCTGACCGAAAAGGTCAACGCGGAGCTGGAATTCCGCTGGATCGAGTGGACGAACTGGCAGACCCAGTACAACCTGGCGCTGGCAACCCAGAGCGGCGACATCGACCTGATCGGTACCGCGACGGACTGGCTCGACGCGTGGCCCAACAGCCAGAAGGGCGCTTTCCTGCCCCTGACTGAAGACATGCTGAAAACCTACGCCCCCAAGACCTGGGAGACCGTTTCCGAAGCGCACTGGAATCTGTGCAAATACAACGACCAGATCTACCTGATGCCTGAAGACAACTACGCGCAGTGGACCAACCATGGCTTCATGTACCGCGGAGACTGGGCGAAGGAAGCCGGACTTGAGAACGGCGTGCATTCCTGGGAAGACCTGGGCAAATACTTTGCCTGGATCAAGGAGAACAAGCAGGACGTCGTCCCGTGGGACGCCAACGGCAACGGTTCTTCCTACAGCCCCCAGATGGCCGGCGGCTGGCAGACCTCCCATACCGGCAACATCGCTATTGAAGGCTTCCCGGTAGCGATCTTCTACGGCGAGAGCAAGGAAAATCCCTACACCCTGAGCCGCTATTACATCGAAGGCGACGAGCTCGTGAACTTTGCCAAGGAAATGAAAGCCTGGGCAGACGCCGGATACTGGCGTGCTGACGTGCTGAACTACACCGGCGACGTCGTGGCCGAAATGGAAGAAGGCAAGACCGGCGCCCATCAGCACCACACCCAGACCTGGACCGGCGAGCGCACCACGATGGAGCGCAAGCAGCCCGGTTCTGACCTCGGATTCTTCTGGTTCGGCGAAGAGGCGGGCAACCTGATCTCCCTGAACATCACCCACGGCGCCATGGCGGTTGCGGCGCAGAGCAAGCATCCGGAGCGCGCCCTGATGGTGTATGACCTCATGCGGAATGATCCGGAAATCTACCACCTGATGCAGTACGGCTTCGAAGGCGATATGTACACCGTGGATGAGAACGGCCTGTTCTCCCGCCCCGAAGGCTTCGAAGATTCCGTGGACGGCGTGTCCTTCAACTTCTGGTGGGGCCGCAACGACAACCTGGAATACCGGAACGCTCAGCTCGACTGGGATGCCATCGAAAAGCTGTATAACGTATACGACCAGGTGAAGATCGACTACCCCTACGGCCAGTACATCTATGACAACTCCATGGTGGGTGTGTTCATGGACAACCTGAGCAATGTTTACAACACCTATATGCCGCAGATCGTGTTCGGCATGAATGATGATCCGGAAGCGCTTGTTGCCCAGTTCCGTGCGGAACTGCAGAGCGCCGGCATCGAAATGGTGATGAGCGAAATTCAGAGCCAGCTGGATGCTGTGTACGCCAAGTAATTCCCGGAAACAAAGGGCTGCCCGCGGTGGGTTTTCTTTCGGGGGCAGCCCCCTTTTTATGCCCGGCAGGGATGCGCGGGAGCATTCCGGGGTATTTGTTGACGAGGAGAAACGCAGATGAAAAAGCAGATTGTACTCGATGCCGGATGGCTTTTCCACTATGGGGACACGGTGGACGCGGGCTATATGGGATATGACGACCGGGGATGGCGGAAGGTGACACTGCCCCATGACTGGGCGGTGGAGCATCCGTTTGACATCTGCTGGGCGAGCGGAACGGGCTACCTGCCGGGAGGCACTGCCTGGTACCGGAGGCACTTTATGCTGACGGAGGAAGAGGCGGCCGGCAGGGTGATCCTGGCGTTCCAGGGCGTTTACAAACACGCGAAGGTGTGGGTAAACAGCAATTACCTGGGAAGCCATGCCTACGGCTATACCAGCTTCTCATTCAATATCGGAGAATTCCTCCGGGAGGGGGAGAATGTGATCGCCGTGCGGGTGGAACATGAGGATGTGGCGGATTCCCGGTGGTACACCGGCAGCGGCATCCAGCGGCATGTGACACTGACGGTGACCGATGCCGTATGTTTTCGGGAGCATGGGATTTACGCCGTGACGGAAGAGGACGGAAGCGAGAATGCCGCAGTGCGGATCCGCTATGAAACGGAAGGCGCGGATTCGGTGCGCTTCCGCCTGCTGGGACCAAACGGTGAAACTGTCGCAGAAGGAACCGGGGAGGGAGCGGAAGGCACGGTAATCCTGCCGGCTGCCGGGCTGCGGCGCTGGAGCTGCGCGGATCCTTTCCTGTACACCCTGCAGGGCGAAACCCTGAAGGACGGAAAGGTGACGGACCGGGAGGAAACTCCCTTCGGTATCCGGACAATCCGGTTTGATGCGGACAAAGGCTTTTTCCTGAACGGGGAAAGCATGAAGCTGAAAGGCGTGTGCGTCCACCACGATGCGGGCTGCCTGGGCGCCGCCGTGCCAAAGAAGGTGTGGAAGCACCGGCTGGAAAAACTGAAGGAAATGGGCTGCAACGCCATCCGGACGGCGCACAATCCGCCGGATCCAGACCTGCTGGACCTGTGCGATGAGATGGGCTTCCTGGTGATGGACGAGGCCTTTGACGAGTGGGAAGGCACGAAGAACAAGTGGTGGCAGGGACACAATGTATATCCCCCGAAGCATTTCGGCTACGCAGAGGATTTCCCGCAGTGGCATGAGGCCGACCTGCGGAGTATGGTGGAACGGGACCGGAACCATCCCTGTGTGATCCTGTGGAGCATCGGAAACGAGATCGACTATCCCAACGATCCGTACGTAACCCCGCTGTTTAAAGAAGTGCTGGGGAACAACGACGCCAACAAACCGCTGGCGGAACGCCTGTACGACGTGCGCAAGCCGGACGCCGGACGGCTGGCCCGGGTCGCCGCGGAGCTGACGGACATCGCGCACAGGTATGACGATTCCCGGCCGGTGACCAGCGCGCTGAGCTTCCCGGAACTGAGCAACCGCACCGGGTACGCGGACGTGCTGGACCTGGCGGGTTACAACTACCGGGAAGGATTCTACGAGGTGGACCACGCGGCCTATCCCGGCCGGGTGATCCTGGGCAGCGAGAACAGCCATGATCCGGAGGCGTGGAAAGCCGTGGCGGACCATGAATATATCGCCGGGCAGTTCCTGTGGACCGGCGTGGACTTCCTGGGCGAATGCCCCGGATGGCCGGTGCGCATCAGCCGGGCGGGCGCCCTGGACCTGCGTGGCAAGGAAAAGCCGCTGTATGCCCAGCGAAAAGCCCTGTGGACCGAAGCGCCCGTGATCCGGATTGCCGTGGGAAGCGCGGAAAAGGACGACGGCGCGTGGGGCGAATGCTTCCGCTGGGAAGGCGTTCCCGGGGAGAAGAAACGGGTTGCCTGCTACACGAACGGGCAGGAAGCGGAGCTGTTCCTGAACGGGCGCAGCCTGGGCCGGAAGAAGCCGGACGGGGTGCGGGCCGTGTGGACCGTGGAATATGAGGATGGAACCCTGGAAGCCCGGACGGAAGGCGCTGAAGACCGGCTGGCTACCCCCGGAAAGGCTGTGCGGCTGGAACTGGTGAAAGACTGCGAAAGCCTGAAGGCCGACGGAACCGGCGTGATGCAGATGGAAGCCGTACTGCTGGATGCGCAGGGAAACCCGGCCGCGGATGAACCACTGCACTGCCAGATCCTTGGAGACCTGGAACTGCTGGGCCTGGAAAACGGAACGCCGGATGACCTGACACCGTACCGGGAGGCATACCGCGCTACCCGGGAGGGAACCCTGACCGTTTACCTGCGGGCGGGAAGTACCGGAGGGAATGCCGTGGTGCGGATCTGGAGCGAAAGCGGAATCACGGAGGAGACTGAAGTGAAGCTGATGAAAGAATGAACAGGATGACACTGAGGGCGCCCTGCAAAGGGCGCCTCTTTTTTAGTGAAGAGTTTAGAGTGAAGAGTGAAACGATGGGGACTGTCCCCATCGTTTCTGGAACGAAAAAGACCGTCCCTCCGTTCCGAAAACGGCTGTGAAAACGGCCGTTTTCTGTTGCCCGGAAGGGCAGGATGTGGTATGCTGACCGGGTGGGAAAAAATGAATGGAGACGTGAATAAGATGCGCCATGAAGTGATTAAACTTCCCGAAACGGGAGTGGAACTGGAAACTTACCTGACGGACAACCGGGCGGTGGAAGCGGGAAGAAGGAAGCCGCTGATGCTGGTGTTTCCCGGCGGGGCATACGCGTACCGCAGCGACCGGGAAGCGGAGCCGGTGGCCCTGCGGCTGACGTCGCTGGGGATCCAGGCGGTGGTTGTGCGCTATTCCGTGGCGCCGGTACGGTATCCGAAGGCGCTGGAGGAAGCCGCGGAGGCGGTGGCGTATGCCCGGGCACACGCGGAGGAATGGCTGTGCGATCCGAAGACGGTGGCGGTGATGGGCTTTTCCGCCGGCGGACATGCCGCGGCGCACATCGGCCTGAAGTGGCATCAGATGCCGCAGGGAAAGGCCTGCCGGCCGGACGCCATGATCCTGGGTTATCCGGTGATCACCTCCGGGGTGCATGCCCACCGGGGCTCCTTTGAGAACCTGCTGGGAGAGGAATACGAAAAACTGAAGGAAGAAGTGTCCCTGGAGAATTTTGTGACGGATGATACGCCGCCCACCTTCCTGTGGCATACGCGGGAGGACGGCGCGGTTCCTGTGGAAAACAGCCTGCTGCTGGCCAATGAGCTGTGCCGGCACGGAATTGACTTTGAACTGCATATCTGGCAGCGCGGCGGGCACGGGATGAGCCTGGCCAACGACCAGGTGTACGCACCGGACGACGCGAATATCCACCCGGAATGCCAGGAATGGATTGAAATGGCCGCGCGGTGGCTGCGCGCGCTGAAATAAACAAAGACGCCGGGAAGGGAGAACCCGGTACCGTGGAGGAGAAAAGCATGAAAATTCTTGTACTGAACGGAAGCCCCAAGGAAAAGAGCGATACGTTCCGGATGACCGAGGCGTTCCTGAAGGGCATGAACCGGAACGGGGAGCACGAGGTGAACGTGATCCGCGTGATTGACAAGGACATCGCGCCCTGCCAGGGCTGCTTCGGCTGCTGGGAGCGGATGGACGGGCACTGCGTGATTGAGGATGACCAGAACGCGATCCTGGACATCTACCGGGAGGCGGACGTCATTATCTGGAGCTTCCCCCTGTACTGCTACGGGATGCCCAGCCACCTGAAGGCGTTCCTGGACCGGACGATCCCGCTGGTGAAGATGAAGATGGTCCAGACGGGGGACGGAACGGTGCGGCATGAGGCACTGGCGGATTTCTCGAAGATCCACACGCTGGTGATCTGCGGATGCGGATTCCCGGACTGGGACGGAAACTTCGACGGCCTGAAGATCATGTGCCGGAACGGCTTCGGGAACCTGGACATGGTGTGCGTGCCGGAGACGCCGATGCTGAACGTGCCGGCGGCCGCCCCGCTGGCGGATCCCAAGCTGGCGCGCTTTGAAGCGGCCGGGGAGGAATATGCCGCCGCGCTGAAGCTTTCCCCGGAAACGGTGGCGGAGCTGGAAAGCCCGATGATCCCGAAAGAGATGTATATCCGGATTGTGAACGGGGAACAGTGAGATTGTGCTGAAAATGTTTCCCGCTGGCAGGGACAGGCGGAATATGGTATATTAAAAGACACAGGCCAGGCGTGCACGGAGGGGGAGCGGCGATGGAAATCCGGTACCAGAAGATGGCGAAGGCATTCAAGGCCCTTTCGGATCCCAAACGGGTGAAGATTGTGGATATGCTGGGCTGCGGGGAAATGTGCGCCTGCGTGCTCCTGAAAGCCTTTGAGATCACCCAGCCGACGCTGGCCCATGACATGAAGGTGCTGACGGACGCGGAGATCGTGGTGAGCCGGCGGGAAGGGAAGCGGACAATGTATTCGCTGAACTGGACCACGCTGAAGCGGATGAACAGGATTATGGAAGGCCTGGTTGCGCAGTGTGACGCCCAGGACAAAAAATGAGAAAAACAACAGGCGGGACGGCCTGACACACGCCGGATTTCCGGCGTGTTTTTTTGCCGGGGAAATAATTGACATATTGAAATATATCTATTGATTTTCGCACGGGCGGCGAGTATGATAGGGGCACGGGCATGAGCCCGGGAAAGAGAGGTCCACTCCATGAAAAAACTGATTGGTTTGCTCGTCGCACTCGTACTGATGATGACCATGACAGCCGCGCTCGCGGAAGGAGATATTGTCCTGGGCCAGGTTGAATACTCAGCGCACGGCAATTCCGCTTTTGCCGTGATTACGGTGGCCCTGCAGGATGACGTGATCGTCGCCGCGAAAATTGATGAATTCCAGTTCATGAAGGACCGGGAAGACATGCCGGCCGTCGGCGTCCCAAACAGCAATGACAAGCTGGGCGAGAGCTTCCCGGAAGGCCAGGTGCTGGGTTCCAAGCGCGTGAACAACGACCTGTACAGCCTGAACATGCAGCGTGCCGGCTCCACAACGCAGATCGCCGCGAACTTCAACGCGATTGAAGCGTTTGTGAAGGGCAAGACCGTTGCGCTGCTGGAGGCGTTTGTTTCCAGCTACACCGATGAGAAGAAGGCTGAATTTGTGGATGCCGTTTCCGGCGCGACAACCGCGGACACCCTGGGCTATGTGCGGGGGATCGTGGAAGCGGCCAAGGCGGCCCAGTGCGTGACGGGCACCTACACCTTCTGGAACAAGACCGGTGAGACGGTGACCGAGCTTTACCTGGTCGACAACGAAACCGGCGACAAGGGCCCCAACTACGCCGTGAACGGCTTTGCCGCCGACGCGAAGTATGTGGTGACCCGCACCTTTACCGCGGCACAGAAGGAAGCCGGCTGCAGCATGACGATTTCCTTCAAAACCGAAAGCGGTTATGAAGCGCAGTTCACCACCCTCCATATTGAGGAAGCGCCCGTGACCCTGCTGTCGGCCGACGCCCTGACCGGCGCGACGCCCATC
>JAEEGK010023058.1_pt1 | contig 13014 bp, 11 predicted proteins | sample 8958771 | NCBI WGS metagenome assembly JAEEGK01 (sample SAMN16246547, study PRJNA631951) | gut metagenome | biome: gut microbiome; feature: rumen; material: SC-attached | host: Bos | place: Iran: Karaj | collected 2018-10 | reverse complement strand
CTCCAATTAAAGAAGTAAAAAACAGTAATTTATCTGTGAAAGATGTTAAGGAATTAGCTAAAGTTGCATGTGATTCTAAATATGTAGCTAAATCTAATTATACACAAGCTGATGTTGAAAATGTAATTTGTTTAGTTAATGGATTAGATATGATCAATACTGATTGTAGAGTAACTGATCCATATAGAGTTGAACAATTCTTCAATGATATGACTAATCAAGCTATTGAAAACTACTTCAATACTAATTGTACTGAGATTGAATGTTATGATTATTCAAAATTATATGCTGAAGGTTCAATTGAGTGTGAAGCATTAAAAAATATTGAAAATGGTTTTGATAAAATTAATGATAATCAATCAGCTCAAGAATACTTTGCTAAATGTTATAGAGTAGCTCAAGGATTAGAAGTTGATGGTATTAATGTATTAGAAGATACTAATGAACAATTTGAAGGTCCATTCTATTATGCAGTATCAGACAGGGCAATGTTATACAATATGAAACAAAGTGAATCATTAAAAATTAAAGCTGGTCTAATTTGGTACGATTTAACTGATGATTACAAAGATGTTAAATATGATACTCAAGAACTTTATAACACAGAAGGTGTTATGGAAGGTTTAAGATTAGACTTTATTCAAAATGCGTTAGCAAGATGTTCAGAAGACGCTAAAGTTTTATCTAAATAATTAAAGCCGAGTTTTCTCGGCTTTTCTTGACAAAATTAACAAAATATGTTATAATTTAAGCACATTTGAGGGGTAGGTTGATAAATATGGAGGAAAGAAGAAATTATAAATTTGAATATGTTAATGAAAACGAATATAAGAAAAAAGAAAGATCTGTTCGTAAATATAATATGTTAGCGTATAAGAAATTAACTTTTGAATATTATCCAAAAATTAGAAATGGTGAATTTCTTGGTAAGTTAGTTTCAGCTTCTAAAAAGAATAATACTAAAACATATGAATTAAAATTACCTACAGATATGCTTTTTGCAAAAGTTCATGGTGATATTAAGATTCATTACACTGTTTATGAAAATGATAATGTTATCTTATTAAGTGACATTACACCTAATGGTATATTAGATGAAGGTCATAGAAGTGAATTATCAACTTATAAAGGTGTTATGATTTCAAAACAAAATTCTGAAAAGGATATATTCAAAATAAACTTAATAAATATGATGAACCAAAAATAATTGGTTCATCTTTTTTATAAAAAATAATATTGCATAAACTTTTTGAATATGTTATTATATATAAGCAGCGGACCCTTAGCTCAGTTGGTTAGAGCATCCGGCTCATAACCGGGCGGTCGTAGGTTCGAGTCCTACAGGGTCCACCACTTGCGAGTGTGGCGGAATTGGCAGACGCGCTGGTCTTAGGAACCAGTACTTCATGTGTGCAGGTTCAACTCCTGTCACTCGCACCATTTGATAATTAAAGAAGCCACAAGGCTTCTTTTTTGTATATTTGGAGGTAGTATGAGTCATATTTTATTTCATATTCCACATGCATCTTTAAAAATACCTAATGCATTTTGGAAAATGTGTTTGAAAGACAAAGAATATATTAAAAAGACAAATATATTCTTGTCGGACTATATCTTAGAGAAATTAGTTCCAGAAAGATCTAACAAACTAGTTTTTAAGTATTCAAGACTGTTTTGTGATGTTGAAAGATATAAAGATGATTCTAAAGAGATTATGTCTAAGAAAGGCATGGGAGTAGTTTATACAAATGATTGCTATGATACTATAACTATACTAACCAAATCATATAAGAATAAAATAATAAAAAAATACTATGATAAATATCATAATAAGTTAGATAAAACAGTAACAAAGATATTAAATAAATATAATAAATGCACTATAATTGATTTTCATAGTTATTCTGATGAAATGGTAAAGCATTTATTTAATGTAACTGATACACCTGATATATGCATAGGTACAGATGACTTTTTTACAAATAAAGAGTTAGTTGATTATACAGTAGATCATTTTAAAAAATATGGTTATTCAGTGAAAATTAATTATCCATATTCTGGCACTATTATTCCAAATAAGTATTTTAATAAAAAGGATAAAAGAATTAATTCTATTATGATAGAAATAAATAAAGGTGTTTATTTGAATAGCCAAATTAAGTTTTATAAAATGAAGAAATGCATTGAAGAATATTATCAAAATTTAATGAATAAATAGTTGTTTTGTGATATACTACTAGCGTGATGCCGAATTAGTTTAGTGGTAAAACAGATGCATGGTAAGCATCAGAGAACTGTTCAATTCAGTTATCCGGCACCATTTTTATTGACATTTTAAGTATAAATGGTTATACTTTATACGTATTTATTTAGTGATGAAGAGGAGTAGTAATAAAAATACTATTTGTAGAGAGCTGATGGTTGGTGAAAATTAGCAATAAGTAATTATGAACGTACCTCGGAACTAAGTCGCATATCTGCGTTATAGATTTGAGTGCATAGATTCTATGAAGTAAGGTGGTACCGCGTTAATCGTCCTTATTTTTATAGGATTTTTATTTTTATAGGAGGAAATATGAGTTTAATTAGAGAAACTGAAAAATATTTAAAAGATGTTATCAATAACTTAGGTTATGATATTGAAGAAGTTGTTTTAGTCAGAAGTAATTTACCTCAATTTGGACAATTTCAGATTAACTGTGCAATGAGTTTGGCAAAAAAATATGGTAAAAATCCACGTGAATTAGCCCAAGAGATTGTAGAAAAATTAGATAATAGATTTGTAAATGTTAATATTGCAGGACCAGGATTTATAAATTTATCTTTTAACGATGAAGTCATGATTGATTATGCAAATAAAAGTGCAGATGATTTTTCTATTTTTGTAGACAAAGAAAAACCTAAAAAAATTATAGTTGATTATGGTGGTGCAAATGCAGCCAAGGCATTACATGTAGGTCATATGCGTTCTCCTAATATTGGTGAAGCTATAAAGAGATTATTAAAATTATATGGTAATGAAGTTTTAGGCGATGTGCATCTAGGAGATTTAGGAAGACAAGCTGGTATGCTAATATCACAATTAATGGAAGAACAACCTAATTTACCATTCTTTGATGAAAATTATACTGGCGAATATCCCAAAATAAACCTAACACTTGCAGATTTAAAGAGAATGTATCCACTTGCGAATCAAGAAGCATTAAAAAATCCTGAGAGAATGGAACTTGTTCGTCACATAACATCAGAGATAGACAAGGGTAATAAAGCTTATACAGAGTTATGGAAACAAATGGTAGAATTATCAACTGTTTCTATTAAAGAAACTTATGATAAGCTTAATTGTACGTTTGAATTATGGGAAGGCGAGCTTGATGCTTTTAAATATATTCCTAATGTAATGGAAATATTAAAACCATATCTATACGAGTCTGAAGGGGCTTTAGTTATGGATGTCAAAAAAGAAGATGATAAAGTAGATATGCCACCCCTAATGGTTATTAAAAATGATGGCGCTACTATCTATGCAACACGTGATTTAGGAACTATTTATTCTCGTATGGAAAGATTTAATCCTGATGAAATGTGGTATTTTACAGATCAAAGACAAGCTTTATACTTTGAACAAGTATTTAGAGGTTCTTATATATCAGGTTTAGTGCCTGAAACAACTAAATTATTACACTTTGGATTTGGAACACTTAATGGACCAGGAGGACAACCATTTAAAACACGTGATGGTGGTGTAATGGATTTAAACGAGTTAATACTAGAATTAAAAAAAGAAATAGATGGAAAAATTAAACCTGAAATAACAGGAGCCGAAAGAGAAGAAATAGCAGATAAACTTGCAATTGCAACACTTAAATATACAGATTTATTACCACATCGTAAGACAGATTATATTTTTGATCCTGTTAAATTTTCAGCACTTGAAGGTAAAACTGGTCCATATATCTTATATACGATAGTGCGTATTAAATCATTATTGAGAAAGGCCGATGGTAATAGCTATAATTTAAAAACTATCGCTAATGAAGAGGTTAGAGATGTGTTATTAAAGATGATTGAATTACCTAATGCTTTAAGAAACTCATTAACAGAAGCGTCTACTAATTATATCTGTGATATTTTATATGATATAACAAGTTTATATAATAAATTTTATAACAATCATAATATTTTAAATGAAGAAGATATGAATAAAAAAGAAAGTTATTTAGCGCTTTCAAAAATTGTATATAATGTTTGTCATAATCTTTTGGATATTTTGGCGATAGATGAAATAGACAAGATGTAACAAAAATTGTTGACATTACTACTAGTAATTGATTATAATTATAAACGAAATTGTTTGGAGGGATTAAAGATGAAGAGAACATATCAACCTAATAAAAGAAAAAGAGCTAAAACTCATGGTTTTTTCTCTAGAAATAAATCTGGTGTTTTAAAGCTTAGAAGAAGAAAAGGAAGAAAAGTTTTATCAAAATAACATCCACTGAAATCAGTGGATTTTTGATTTGGAGGGATATTGTTGAAAAAGATTAATATTGTTAAAAAAAATACAGAGTTTAGTCGTATTATTGGTTTAAAGAAATCTTATGCTAATAATTGTTTTGTTGTTAATTATGATATTAATTCTCTTAATATTCCTAAGTTTGGTATATCTGTTAGTAAAAAGTTGGGAAATGCTGTTGTAAGGAACAAAATTAAGCGCCAAGTAAAAAATATTATTGATACTAATAAAAAAGTATATCAAAATAATCTAAATTATATTATAATAGTAAGACAAGGAGCAGTAGTTACAACTTATCAAGAAAAAGAACGTGCTCTTATAGAATTATTTAACAAAATAAAGGAGAAATGTAATGAAGAAAAAAAATAAAATATTAATTATTGTAATGTTAGTATTTTTATTGTGTGGATGTACTCAAACATTAAAAGGTGAAGATAAAAAGGCAGTAATTAATAAGAAGACAGGGCAGACAGTTACAGAAAATATTGTTTGTAAACCTAAAGATAAAGATGTTATTAAAATATATGAAGACAACAAAGTTGATTTATCGAAATTACCTGAATGCGAGAAATTAACATTTACGACTAAGTATGAAGGTTTATGGTATAACGTATTTGTAAGACCGCTTGCCTATGTACTTGTTAAGATTGGTACTTTTGTTAAAAGTTATGCTGTATCAATAATAATCATGACACTTATAATAAGATTAGTACTATATCCAATTACTAAGAAAACTGCTAATCAATCAGAATTAATTAAAAAAGCTAAACCTGAAATTGATCGTTTAGAACAAAAATATAAAGATAAAACTGATCAAGAATCACAAATGCAAAAATCACAAGAGACAATGCTTATTTATAAAAAGTATGGCATTAATCCTGTATCAGGATGCTTGTTTGCTTTCTTGCAGTTACCAATATTCTTTGCATTCTTAGAGGCTATTAATAGAGTTCCTGCAATATTTGAAGATACATTCTTAACTTTAAATCTTGGAACTACACCTTGGGTGGCTATTACTAGTGGACATTATCAATATATAATTTTGAACCTTTTAATCGCTGCAGTTACTTATTTTTCATTTAAAAATACTACAGCAGATACATCAGCAGTAGGTGGAATGAATCAACAAAAGTTAACTACTTTATTTATGACGATAAGCATTATCTTTATTTCATTTAGATTACCTGCCGCAATTGCAATTTATTGGGTATTTAATAGTGGATTCACTATATTACAAAATTTATTAGTGAAAAGAGGTAAGAAAGATGCTAGAAAAGCATAATTATGTTGGAAAGAATAAAGAGGAAGTATTAGAACAATTTAAAAATGAACTTGGAAAAGAAGAAAGTGATGCTTTAATAATTGAAGTAGAACAAAAAAAGGGTTTGTTTGGAAAAAAAGAAGAATATAATATTTATCTAAAAGAAGACATAAATGAGTTCATAAAAGAAAAAATTATGGAAATAGTTACTAATATGGGGCTTGAACCTAGAATAGAAACTAAAGTTAGAGAAGATAATATTACTTTTACTATTTGTTCTGATAATAATGCTATATTAATTGGTAAAAACGGAAGAACAATAGACGCTATTCAAACTATTATAAGAGCAATTCTTTATAAAGAAATTAATACATCATATAATTTTACAATTGATGTAAGTGATTATAAAAAGAAAAACCAAGCTAGACTTGAAAAATTAGCAAAATACACAGCAAGAGATGTAGCAAGAACAAAAGTACCTGTTAAACTTGATCCAATGAATAGTTATGAAAGAAGAATTATTCATAGTGTATTAGCAGAATCTAAAGATGTCTCAACTATATCTGAAGGTGAAGAACCAAATAGATGTGTAATTATTAAACCAAAAGAAGATTAATCTTCTTTTTTTAATGAAAAAGCGAAACTTAGTATTATAATTAAGTTAGTAGAAAAGAGGTAAGAAATGAAAAAAGTATTATATTTAATTCTTGGGGTTTTGTTATTTGTGCCATTTTTTGTTAAAGCGGATATGGGTGCACCAATGATAAAAGGTTTTAAGGCTACACCAAAAGATCCGAGTGGCGCCGATATCTATAGGTATGATGAGGATAAGGATGATTATGTTAAAACTGGTAGGAAATTAGAATATGGGACAATTATCGAATTAGAAGACTATGATGGTTCTTTAGAAGAAGAGGATGGCGATTCTGATTTTTTTGTACCAGTTGATTATAATGATGAAGACAACGAAGATGAAGTTAAATTCTCAGATTTGATGTTAGCTGAAAAAGAATATAAAGTTAATAAAAATGAATTAGGCAAGGTTATTAAAGCAGTAGCAATAGTAAAGCAAGAAATTAAAAAAGGACCTGGACCTGTATATGAAGGAACTGGTAAGTATATACCGGAAGGAGCAAAAATTCAAATACAAGAGTTTTATGATCAAAGTCCTTGGGTATATGTTGAATACAATGGTGTTAAAGGGTTTATAACAATATACGAGGGTAAAGTTGGAATGGATGGAGTTTATACAACAATTATCTCCCCAAGCGATATTGAAATAACAAAACCAGGAACAACAAAAAAAATAGGAACTATTAAAGCAAATACAAAAACTAATGTTACAGTATATCGCTTGGATGCGTGGTCTGGCGATAATTATTATATAGAATATGGTAATGTTCGTGGAATAGCATGGGTTATATATAAAACTAAACCAGCTAAATTTAAACCTACCGAAGCAATAAAATTATATGAAAAACTTGTATATAATGAAGACGGAGAACTTACTTCCAAGGCCATTTACACTATACCAAAAGGCAAATCCTTTTCATCAGAGTATTATAAATATGATTATGATATAAAAGCATATTGTGAGATTGATGGCGTAAAAGGATGGATTTACGTATATGGGCGTTCAACTGACGATGGTGATAAAGATGATAAGTCTGTAGACGAAATATTAGGAATCAAAGAATCTGATTTATTTAATAGTGATATATTAAAGTCAGAAAAAGAAGAAACGGATAATAATACTGAACCATCTCCTGTAGAGATATTGCCAGAAACTGATACAACACTGACTGATGAGAATAACAATAATACAGATGTTCAAAAAACGGCAAAAAAAGTCCCAATATTAGTATATTATTGTTTAGGCGCGGCAGTTGTTATTGCACTAACAGCGGCTGTAACTGTATCATTAATTAATAATAAAAATAAAAATAGATTTGAAACTTATAAACAAGAAGCAAATCAAACTGTTGGAACTACGAATAATGTATCTCCAGGAGCAACGACATCAAATGTACAGGAAGGTAAAACAGAAATTTTAGATCCGTTTGATTTAAAAAAATAAGTAGATAGTTAATATCTACTTTTTTATTGTAAAAATCTTAATTTTATAATATAATAAGTTCGACTTTAAGGGGTGATAATATGTTTGATACCATAGCAGCAATCTCAACAGCATTAGGTGTTGGGGCAATATCTATAGTTAGAGTTAGTGGCAAAGATGCAATTAATTATACTAATAAAATTTTTTCATCTGATTTGTTAAAAAAAGAAGATCATACAATTACTTATGGTTATATTTTGGATGGCGAAGATACTATAGATGAGGTCTTAGTATCAATTATGAAAGCTCCTAAGACTTTCACGAGAGAAGATGTCGTAGAAATATCATGTCATGGCGGAGTTGCAATTACTAAAAAGATATTAGAATTGTTATTAAAAAATGGTTGTAGATTAGCAGAGCCTGGAGAATTTACTAAACGAGCATTTTTAAATGGGAGAATAGACTTAGTAGAAGCTGAGGCAGTTATGGACTTGATTTCAACTAAAAGTGAAGAGTCAAGAAAGATTGCAATTAATAATTTGCAAGGTAATACTACTAAAACAATTAAAGAATTAAGAACTCAGATATTAGATTTATTAGCGTCTATCGAGGTTAATATTGATTATCCAGAATATCAAGATATAGAAGAAATGACTAATGATAAGGTTGATAAATTAATTTATGATATAAGAGAAAAACTTGGTAGTATTTTAAAAAATTCTAGAAATTCTAAATTAATAAAAGATGGAATTAATATTGCAATAGTGGGTAGACCTAATGTTGGTAAAAGTTCGCTACTAAATCTTTTGCTTGATGAAAATAAGGCAATTGTAACTGATATAGAAGGTACAACTAGAGATATAGTTGAAGGTAGTGTTGAATTAGATGGTATGCTACTTAATTTTATAGATACCGCAGGTATTAGAAATACTAATGATATTATTGAACAGATAGGTGTTAATAAATCCATTGATATGATTAATAATGCTGACTTAGTACTTATGCTATTAAATAGTAATGAAAAGATGACTGAAGAAGATAAAAAGATACTAGAGATGGTTAAAGATAAAAATGTTATTGTTGTTTTAAATAAAAATGATTTAGAAGAAGAGATAGAATTAGATCTTTTAAAGGGTTATGATATTGTTAGAACTAATACACTAGCACAAGATGGTATATTAGAATTAAATAGCAAAATAAAAGAAAAATTTGATTTAGATGAGTTAAATGTTAAAGACTTTAATTATTTATCAAATGCTAATCAAGTTGCAATGTTAGAAGAATCCTTAAGACATTTAGATGATGTTGAAAAAGGTATAAAAGATAATTTACCTATTGATATGATTGAAATAGATATTAAGAATATATGGAATAAACTTGGTGAAATAATTGGTGAAACTTATAGTGAAGAGTTATTAGATCAGTTATTTAGCAAGTTTTGTGTTGGGAAGTGATTTTATGTATGAAGTTATAGTTGTAGGTGGTGGTCACGCTGGATGTGAGGCTGCTTTAGCTTGTGCAAGAATGGGACATAAAACGCTTTTAGTAACAGGAAATAAAAAGAATATTGCGGACACTCCATGTAATCCATCAATTGGTGGACCTGCTAAAGGTATAGTAGTGCGTGAAATTGATGCCTTAGGTGGTGAGATGGGACGTAATACTGATAAATCATTATTGCAAATAAAGATGTTAAATACTAAAAAAGGACCTGCGGTTAGAGCACTAAGAGCGCAAATAGACAAAGTAACATACCCTAAAAATATGATTGAAACTTTAGAAAATACTACTAATTTAGAAATATTAGAAGGTATGGTAGAAGACTTAATTATAAAAGATAATACTGTTTTAGGTGTTATCTTAAAAGATGGGGAAGAGATTAAGGGTGAAAAAGTAATTTTAACAACAGGTACTTACTTAAAAGCCTGCGTACTTCGTGGATCTACTAGTGAAGTGTCTGGTCCTCATGGAGAAAAGCCATCAAACTTTTTAAGTGATAATTTAAAGAAGTATGGTTTTACAATTCAGAGATTAAAGACAGGTACACCTCCAAGAGTAGAAAGAAGTACAATTGATTTTACCAATGCTGAGTTACAACCAGGGGACTCTTGTTATCATACTTTTAGTCATTATACTAAACCTCTATATGATGTTAATAAACAAGAGTTATGTTATTTAATTTATACTAATGATAAGACACATGAAATAATTCGAAGTAATTTAGATAAATCAAGTATGTATGGTGGATATGTAACTGGCGTTGGTCCTAGATATTGTCCATCAATCGAAGATAAATTAGTTAGATTTAGCGATAAAGAACGTCATCAGTTATTCTTGGAACCAGAGAGTAGATATTATGATGATATCTATATTCAAGGCTTTTCAACGAGTATGCCTATTGATGTTCAAGAAGAAATGGTTCATTCGTTACCAGGTTTTGAACATGCTAAGATAAATAAATATGCTTATGCTATCGAATATGATGCAATTGATCCATTACAACTAAATCAAAACTTAGAAACCAAAGTAATTAAAAACCTTTATACAGCAGGACAAATAAATGGAACTAGTGGTTATGAAGAAGCTGCGTGTCAAGGACTAATGGCAGGGATAAATGCATCACTTAGTTTAGAAGAAAAAGAACCTTTAATTTTGAAAAGAAACGAGTCATATATAGGGGTTTTAATTGATGATTTAGTAACTAAAGGTACAAAAGAACCATATCGTTTGTTAACTTCAAGAGCTGAATTTAGATTATTATTGCGTAATGATAATGCAGACTTAAGACTTACAGAATATGGACATAATGTGGGATTAGTTAGTGATCAAAAATATAGTAAGTTTATAGAGAAGAAAAATAATATTGATAAATTAATTTCTTTATTAAAAGAGACATATATTACACCGAAGAAAGAAATAAATGAAATATTGATTGAAAATGATATGGGTGAAATATATGATAAGATAAGCTTGTATGACTTATTAAAAAGATCATCTGTTACTATTGATAATTTAAAAGAATTTATTGATATCTCTTATGATGAAGATGTTTTAGAAGAAGTAGAAACTATTGTTAAGTATGAGGGATATATTAAAAAAGCTATCAGAGAAAAAGAAAAAATGGATGCTTATGAAGATATTAAGATTCCTGATATAGATTATTCAAAGATTAAAAATTTAGCTTTAGAAGCAAGAGATAAATTAAATAAGATTAAACCAACATCTATTGGGCAAGCTATGCGTATTAGTGGTGTTAATCCTTCTGATATTTCAATTTTAATGATTTATCTAAAGCAAGGAGAGAAGAATGACAAATAGTGAATTTATAAATGAGTTGGAAAAATTAGGTGTTAAGCTTGATGATGATAAGCTTGATAAATTAGAAAAATATTATCAAATGTTAGTTGATGCTAATAATAAATTTAATTTGACTGCTATAACTGATAAAAAAGATGTTTACTTAAAACATTTTTATGATAGTATTTTAGCGAGTTTAGTATTTGATAGTGACAATTTTAATCTGTGTGATATGGGGACTGGAGCTGGATTTCCTGGCATTGTTTTAAAAATAGTTTTTCCAAAGATAAGACTCACTTTAGTAGATGCTACTAAAAAGAAAACAGAATTTTTGAAAGAAGTAGTAAGCACTTTAGAGTTAGATGATGTAAGTATATATAATGATCGTATTGAAAATTTTGCATATCTTCACGAGAAAGAATTTGATATAGTTATAGCACGTGCAGTGGCAAGATTAAATATTTTATTAGAACTAGCAAGTCGTATGATTAAAGTTAATGGATACTTTGTAGCGATGAAAGGTAGCTTAGAAGAAGAAATAGATGAAGCAACTAACGCTTTAAAAGTTTTGCACATGGAAATTGTGGAAACCAAAGATTTAGTTTTACCAATTGAAAATAGCAAGAGAAAGATTATTAAAATAAAAAAGAATGATGATACGCCCAAGATGTATCCTCGAAATTTTGCAAAAATAACTAAAATCCCATTGTAAAAATGGGATTTTTAATGTAAAATAATAGTATGATATAGGGGTTAATAGTAAATAAAAAGGGGAATTTTATATGATTAACGAGAAAGAAATTAGAGATATTCCTTTGGAAAGTATTATTCCAAATCGTTTTCAGCCACGTGAATTATTCAATGAAGATGATTTAAAAGAATTAGCAGCATCAATAAAAGAGCATGGTGTAATTCAACCAATCATTGTAAGACAAGTTGGAGACAAGTTCGAAATAATAGCTGGTGAAAGAAGATATAAAGCATCACAATTAGCAGGTAAATCTACTATTCCTTGTGTAGTTAGAGAACTTGATGATATAAAGAGTTCTAAGATTGCGCTTTTAGAGAATTTGCAAAGAAAAGACTTAACTGCAATTGAAGAAGCTAAAACATATCAAACTATTTTAAAGATAGGTGGAATGACTCAAGAAGAATTAGCAACTAGTTTAGGAATATCACAGTCTGCAATTGCTAATAAGATTAGATTATTGACCCTAGATAATGATGTTCAAAATGCCTTGTTAACAGAGCAAATTTCTGAAAGACATGCTAGAAGTTTGTTAAATGTTCAAGATGTTAATAAACAAAAAGCATTGTTGGCCAAGATAATTCAAAATAGAATGACAGTTCGTGAACTTGACGATGAAATTTTAAAGATGAATAGTACTGATAGTATTACTAATCAGTTTGTAGAAAATAATGGTGATAACTCTGACGAAGGTGGAGAAGCTCCTTATCTTACATCTGTTAATCCAAATAATATGAATGTAGATGCAGAGAAAATAAGACATCGTGCAGTTGATATTAATCCAGAAAACTTTGTTGATATGAACGAATTATTAAAATCAAATAAACCAGTGGAGCAACCAAAGCCAGTTTCTAATAATATGTTTATCCCAGAGAATGAGCCACCTAAACCAGTAGAAGAACCTAAACCAAAGATTAATCCAATCGATATACAACCAACTCCAGCAGTGGAAGAAACAGAAACCCTTGATATGGCACAACCAACTACTGTGATTAAGGAAGAAATTCCAGTTATTCCAGAAGTTAAACCTGCAGAGATGCCACAAACACCATATCAACAAACTGCACCTGGTGAAGCTCATGATTTGAGATTTGCAATCAACAATGTTAGACAAGCAGTTCAATCAACAGAAAAGT
>JAEEGK010023056.1_pt1 | contig 13015 bp, 10 predicted proteins | sample 8958771 | NCBI WGS metagenome assembly JAEEGK01 (sample SAMN16246547, study PRJNA631951) | gut metagenome | biome: gut microbiome; feature: rumen; material: SC-attached | host: Bos | place: Iran: Karaj | collected 2018-10 | reverse complement strand
ATTAACTCAAATTTATTTTTCTATTTATTATAAAAATTTAAAATATTGTAAAATAATTATTTATTTTATTAAATTAATTATTATTTATCAATACAATAATATAATATATCATTAATTCCCTTTTTTCATAGTTAATGAATAATTAATTATTAATCCAATATATAAATACTTGAAAAAATAATCTTTTAATTTAAAAAATGCCTACTTGTGGAAGTTGTGGTTCAACTAATGTTTCTTGGATACATAGTAGTAACACTTATTATTGCAATCATTGTGGAAAATCCTATTATGCCTAAGGAAACATCTAAATAAATAATATTAATTTATTTTAAATATTATTATTCTTTTATAAACTTCAATCAATCACTTGTCTTAAATTATTTTTACATTTATTTTTTTCTGCGCTGAAATCATTATAATATAATTCTTTATTATGTTTCTTTATTTAATAGTTAAATATTTAAATAATAGTTATTATTTCATTATTAATATATTTATCAATACTTATATTTTTGTTTGCATTAACCATTAACGATAAATTTAAAAAAGGATTTTTTTTAACTTTATCAATTATTTGAGGTAAATTTAAATAATGATTGATACTTAACAAATAATTGAAAAAAAACAAATACAAAAAATATTTTTTAATTATTTGAAAAAAAATTTCATTGAAAAAATTGGAAATAAAGAATATACCACAACATTTTTTTTAGCTTTTTATTATAGAAATGTTTATATTTATAAATTATATTAATAAAAATAAAAAATAGAATGAAATATTTTATTTTTTAATTCTTATCTAATCTTTCTATATTTATTTATTTACTTTATTTAATTTGAATTAAATTAAATTAATTAATATTTAAAAAATTTAGAAATTTTTTCTATTTTTAATTTATTTGATTGATTTGATATTATCATTATTTATATTTATTATTTTACATTTATTTTATTTTATTGAAATTATATACGATATAATATAAAAAGGAGTATAATTACAATTATTATTATAATTATAATTTGTTTTATTCTTTTTAATCTCATTTGTCTTTTTATTTGTTCAGAAATGAAACTAATATTTCTTAAATGACTATTTAAATTTTCTTCTTTAATTGCAATAATATTAATCTTTTCATCTCTACTAAAGATATTATCAATATTTTCAACTAAAATATTTTTTGTTTCTGATAAACTTTTAATAATATCTTTTGACTTAGATAATTTAGGTAATGTACTATAATATGCTAATAATTGATTTATTATCTTGCTAAAATTTTCTAATTCATATGCAGAAAAATATTGTATACTATTTAAATTATATTTCTGTAAAAATAACTTTTTTAGATCAAATAAAAAAGAAAAACTTAATTCATCATTATAATTTTCACTCATACATAAATAGGTTATTCCATTTTCATTTAAATAATGATATTTATATTTATCATATTCAATTGTCAATTTTATATTTGGCTTTATTTTTCTTAATAACATTCTAGTTATTTGTTGAAAATTTCCAGAATATTCTGTATATTCACAAAGAACAACATCATTATTTTTAGAAATTAAAGCATAAAAAATTGACATTATTAAAGAATTCAAAAAAAAAATAAATAATTAAATATAAATCAATTATTTTAAAATTTTTTTTTATTTATAATTAAAATTTATAATGTCAAATGTTTATCAATTAATTCAATTAAATAATTCAGGATTATTAACTCTTGATAAACAATCAATATCATTTTTAGAAAATATAAACGAAGAAATAATTTTAGTTTCTTTTATTTCATCAATAAATGAAAATGATGATATGAATAAAATTAAATTTCAATTAATTTCAAATATTTTAAATGAACAAATAGATAATGAAATTAATAATGGAGCATCAATAATATCAAAATTATTATCAAAAGATAATTCAAATGTCAAAATATTATTATGTAATGTTCATACTTCAAATAAGAATTTAATTTCACTTTTATTTTTTGCATCATCACTTTTTATTTTTTGTATTAATAATGAATTAAATGATAATGAAATAAATAAATTTAAAGAAATTACAAAATTACCAACAACAATAGAAATGAATAATAAAAATAGTAGAGAAATAATTTTTAATGAAACTAGTCCTAAATTATTATTTTATATATCAAATAGTAATTTAAATCCAAATGAAAATTCTCCAAAAGATTATCTTGACAATTTCTTACGTTCAAAAAGTGAAATTGAAATTAATTTAATAAAAGATTCAATTATTAAATTTTTTCCAGATAGAGATTGTATTTTTGATAATCAAGATAATTCATTTAATTTATTAAAAAATAAAATATTCAAAGATTTACATTCAAAAAATATAAGAGGTAAATTATTTAATGGAAAATCACTTTTATATTTCTTAAATGAATATATTAAAATATTATCAAAAGGCCAAAATCCAAATTTTGATAATTTATGGAATAAAGTAATTCAAAATGATATTGAATTATTTAAAACAGAAGCATTAAATTCATATAATAGAAATATTCTTAATTTAAAAGATACTTTTGAAGAAGATGAATTAATTAAATTTTTATATAATTTTAAATTAGATGCAATGAATAAATTAAATGATATATTTAGAATTAATGTTGATACTTTTAATAATAGTGAATATTTAAGTTGGTTTAATAATACAAAAAGAGAAATTGAAAATTATATTGATGAACAAGAAGAAAAGAAAATAAATTTAAATTTAGAAACTGCAAATTATTCAAATAAAGAATTATTAGGAGAAATATATAAAGATATTGAAAATAAAATTAATAATAATCATTATAATTCATCAAATGTTAATGAATATTTAAAAGATTATGAAACTTTTATTTCTGGTTATAATAATCGTGCTATTGGGAAAGATAAATTAAAATTATTAATTGATTTTATAAATGAAAAAAAAAGTGATTTTATAAAGAAATTTGTTAATATTTTAGAGAAGGAAAATAAAGATAAATTAGATGAAGTAAATAAAAAATTAGAAGAAAGCAATAATTTAAAAAAAAATGTTGAAGAAAAATATAAAGAAATAAATGATATGACTGAAGTAAATTCTAAAAAAATTGATGATTTAAATTCTGATCTTGAGAAAAAGAAAAGAGAAATCAAAAATTTAAATGAAGAAATTGATAGAGTTGAAAATGAAATTAGAAAAGTACAAATGGAAGATAATTCAAATAATAATAATACGAATAATAATAATTCTTATAATAATTCAATGAGAACTAATGATGATTTAAGTAAACAAAAAATATAATTAAAAAATAGTATTTTAAAAATTTTATTTTTTCAATATAATAACTATTAAAATAATTGTTTTATTTTGTAAAAAAATTATAATAATAAATGTAAAAAAAATATAAATATAATTAATTATATTTTAATAATTCAAAATAAAATAAATGACCCTAAAAAAAAAAACAGCAAATATAAAACATTCACAAACTTTAGGAAGCAAAAATTTAATAGTAAAATTCAATTCTTTTGAAGAACAATTATTTAAAAGAAAACAAGAATTAAGAAAAAATAGTTTATTAATAGAACAAGAAACTTCAAATACAAATAAATCAAACTCAAATATTTCAGAATTAATCAAAAAAACATATTCAACAAAAATTTCAACTAATACTACATATGATTCAATTGATTATAATAAAATTCATGAAAAAGAAATGATTCATGTATATTTCAAACAACCAGAAATAAAATTTTTAAAACCTAAAAAGAATAATCCAATAAAATTAATATTAAAACAAAATTGTATTGAAAATGTTATTGAAAGAAATAGAATGGATTCACATAGAAATAAAACTTTTGATGATATAAAAAAAGATGTAATTGAAAATTATAAAAAACATCATTCCTATTATAAAACAAATATACTTACAGATTATAATGATAATAATTTAAATGAATATTTTTATTTAAAAAAAGATTCTGAAAAAATTCCTTCAAGTAAATTAAAAGATTCAATCATAAACAGAGAAGCAAAAAGATTTTATTCAGATTCAATAGAAAATAATAATAATTATTTAAGTAATAATATATTTACAAAAGATAATCTTCCATTAATAAAAGAAAAAACTTATTTTAATAAAAAACAATATAAAAAAATAGGAGAAGAAAAAGCAAATAAAATCTTAAAAGCAATAAGAAATATGTCTTGTCGTGAATATGAAACTTTAGATACTTCAAAAGAAACAATAAATAGAAATAATTTAAATAGAATAATAGAATTAATGAATATTATAAAATTAAAAAAATATGATATTGAAAATGAATTTGATGATTTATCATATAATCCTAATTCATATGAAGGAACATGTGCTACAAAATTAATTAATAGTTTAGGTCCTCTTAGATTACTTAAACAAAATTTTAAAAATAAAACTATTCAAAAATTCAATAATTCAAAAGGAACTGCATTTGGTGTTCCAAGATATAATGAAGATATTAAAGAATATGCTGGAAATTTAAAATATAAATAAAAATGTATATGATTCATTTTAAAAAAAATATTATTATAATAATATATAAATATAGTAAAGTAGTTTATATAAAGTTGAAAAAAAATTTTATTGTTTAATTTGAAATAATATTTAAGGTTAAAAATAGAATAATAAAGATTTATTTTTTTTTAATAATTTTTCTATATTACAATTAAAATATATTATTAATTAAGTAATGATTCTAATACTATTAAATAAAAATTTTTATTTATTTATAAAAAATTAAGGAATAATTAAATAAATTCAATAGACTATTCCTTTAATTATATTTATAAATTACAAAATTTTCATTATTTAAAATAACTTTACTTTATTATAATTTCAATTAATATTTAATTCTTTTTTTAAATCACCCCACATTTTTTTAACATCAAGCCCAATAATATTAGTTTTTTTTCTTGTATTATTATTTCTTTTATATCCATTGGTAATATGAATATCTCTTAAAGTATTATATTTCATAAATTTTTTTTTAAAATTTTGTTTATTATCATTATTTGTATTATCATTTTTAGGAACTGCATTATTAACAAAAGATAATTTTTTTGTTGAATTTACTTTATTATTACTCTTATCATTTTCATTATTATTATTTTCATTATTTTCAATTTTAATTTCTTCTTTTTTATCATTTTTATTTTCATTATCATTACTATTTAATAAACTATTATCTAATTCTTTTTTTTCTTCTTCTTCTTCTTCACTTGAACTTTCATTCTCAAAATTTTCTCTTTCTTTCCTTGCTTCATCTAAATAAAATTCAATTCTAATATGTTTTTTATTAGCATCTCTCAAATCATCATAATTATAAATAGATAATAAATAATAAGCTAAAATTTCTAATTCACCATCTTCATCTGCATCATAATAAGGAACAATAGGAATTCCATTATCTAAATGATAAGCAAAACTTAAAACTGAATTATCAATTAAAACAATATCTTTTAAATTATAATATTTATCAAAAATACTTAAATCTTTAATATAAAATTTTACACCATCTAAATTTGTTAAAACACAATCATTTCTATATAAACGATATTTAGTAAATTCTTTTTTTGGATCCATAAAATCTAAAACTGCATTTGCATAAGATTGATGACTCGCTGTAAATATTATAATATTATATTTTTCTTTTATTAAATTTAATGCATCTTTCCAATAAGGTCTTATATTTATTCCTATTTTTACTTTTTTTTTTGAAGGCAATGTTACTTCTATTATATTTTGATATTTTTTTTTTTTATTTTCATTTGAATTTATTTCTCCTATACAATGTACTAATGTTTCATCTAAATCAAATAATGCTATTTTTTTATATTGTTCGCTTTTTGGAAAATTAAAATTTATTTTTTCTTTTATTTCATTTCTATCAATTTGTTCTAAATCTAATATCATACTCATACATTTTTCTGTATATTCATAAAAGTCATTTATTGTTTCTGTATTTGTAAAATTTTTTACTTTTTCTTCTGCATGTGATAATAATAATCCAAGCTGATGTAAATTTTTTGATGTTTTTATTAAAGTATCATCATTTTTATATTCTTTATTTTTATAATTTTCTTCATTTTCTAAATTATTAGTTTTTTCTAAATGATATTTACTTCTTTCTGTCTTAAAAGTTTTTGATTCTTTAATTGATATATCATTTGAGTTTTCTTCTTGAAATAAATAATTTGTATCTTTTCTTATATGAGGTGGATTTTTTTTTAATCCTTCTATTAATTCATCATAATGAATGTCTATTGATGATATATTTTTAATTCTTTCGGTTTCATTTTTTTTTTCTGCATAATCTTCTGATTCTTTTTTAAAAGAAACTTTTTTAATTTTTTTTTTTTCTTTTGAACTTTCTTTTAATTCAGTTTCAAAGTAATCAAAATGATATTTTGTATTTAATTCTATTTGAGTAAAAGGAGTAAATTTTAAATTATTTCTTATATTTCTTGTACTTTTACTTTTACTTGAAGTTTGTCTTATCGGATTTGAATAATATATTATTTCTTCTATGTTTTTTTGATAATTTGAAGTCATTTTTTTTTTGTTGTTTTTTTTTAAAAAAAATTTATTGATTATTTCTTATTATGAAAAAATTAAATGATATTTGAAATAAAAATTACTTATTAATTATATTTTAATTATATTAAAATCTTTTATTAATTTTTATTATATAAAAAAAGTTTAAATATTAAAATTTATTACAAAAAAAATTTTATAGAGTTAATTTTTATCTATATATAAAATATTTTTTATTTAATCTCATTCTTTTAAATCACTTTAAACATAATAAATAAATGTGAAAAATATATATTAAATATTATGTTTTATTATATTTTTAACTAAAATATTTTTGCATCATAAAATTATATTTCTGATTTGAAGCTATTGATTTTTTATTATGTCTAAAAAATAAATATTTATAAATTTTTTCTTCTCTTATTGAATTATTCTTCATATTATCTAAAGTTTCAATAAAACTCATTTCTTTTTTAATAATAGGTTTTTGTAATGATAGAGTTGTGTTTAGACTTGTATCATTACTTGAAGAAATATACTTATTAGTAATATTTTCATTACTAATTTTATTCCTTTTTTTAGTAGGACAATTATTGAAGCTATTATTAACACTTTTATTATTTATTTTAAAGTTATTAAAAATTTTTTCATTTTGGTTATTATTTGAATTATTAAAATTATTTATTTTAGATTTTTTCAAATTTTCAATAATATTTTTATTATATCTAATAGTAAAGAATGAACTATGATTTTTATTTTTTAAATTATTAATATTTGTTTTTTTCTTTATTTCTTTATTAAACGAATTATCTTTTTTAATATATTTATAATCAAAAATAGAGTTTTCTTGATTTATATTTGGTAATTTAATTTCTTTATTTGCATTAATTGATGTAGAAACTTTTTTAAGATTATCATCAAATATATCCATAAAATTACCTTTAGATAATTTTGAATCAAATTTTGAGTTTTTTATTGCATGATATTCTTTTTTTGATTTTTCACCATATTGATTTAATAATTCATTATTTATTTTTCTTAATTTTTTTAAATCTTTAAACATAAATTCTTCTTCTGATTCCTTATTTATTGCTTTTTTCATTGCATTATCAAAAAAATATAAAATGCTTATTTTTTTATTTTCTTTTATATTATTTTGTTTTTTATAGTTGTTAAATATTGATTTAAATTCTTGTGATGAATTGTCAAAATTAAAATATAACTTTTTTTCTAACAGTTCTTTTTGTTTAACACTTAAATTTTTTTTTAACATTAAATAGTAAATTAATTAAATTAATATAAAAACAATATTTAAATAATAAAAAAAATTATGAAAATGATTTTAGAAAATAGTAAAAGATAAACTAAATAAATTAAATTTGAAAATATTAATTTAAGTTATTAATAAATATATTTTAATTTATTTAACTTAATAAAATATTATTTAATCATCTAAACAAAATTTTTTATTCATTTTATATTATAAAATAAAAATCAGGAAATATGAATATAATATAAAAAAAGAATAATAAGCTATTAAAATATATTTTTTATAAGAAAATAGCAATTAATATTAAAAATAACCATAAAATAAAAATTAAAATATTTTCAATAAATATATATTGAAAATTAATTATAATTAAAAAATATGGATTAATATTAAAAATAATTAAATAAAAATAATATTAATTGAATAAATGTAATAAAAATATTAATTACATATAATTTTTCCTCCCTTAAAAAATATTTTTTTTCAATGTCTATCTTATGAACAATAATTTTTTCTTGATATATTAATTAAATGATACATAAAAAAAACAATAATAAATTAAAAAAAGTAAAAAAATTTAAAATAAAATAATGCAATCAATACAAGAATCAGAATCCACAATAAAAATATTTAAACCATATAATACTCTTTTTCATTCTTCAATACCTTTAATAAAAAAAAATGAAATATTTTATTCAATAAAATTTAAACCTTCAATTATAATATCAAATGATTCATTTTTATTAGAAGAAAGTGAAACTTTATCAAATAGTGAAAATCACTCAATAAATGAGCAAAAAACGCATTTATTAAATCAAAAAAGAACAAGAAAATCAAAGCAAATAAAAAACAAATGTTACAAATGTAAAATAGAAGATTGTGAATCTTTATTTGAAAATATGAATGAATTAAATGAACATTATATAAAAATACATCAAAAAATATTTAATTGTCCATTTGAAAAATGTATAATGTCATTTATGTATGAAAAAAATTTAAATAAACATATTAAAACACATAATAATATTATTAAAAAATATATTTGTCCTTTTCCAGGTTGTAATAAAAGATTTACTGCCTCATATAATCAAAAAATTCATTATAGAATTCATACTGGAGAAAGGCCTTATAAATGTGAGAAATGTAATAACGAATATTATGATAGAGCTAATTTAAAATATCATTTAAGAACTGCTCATCAAAATTTAAATTGTAAAGATACTATTTGTTCTCATATTAATTGTGGTCATGAATTTAAAACAAAAAAACAAAAAATTATGCATCATGATAAATTAGAAAATGAATGTAGAATGGAAAAAAATTATTTAATTAGATTATTAACTAATTTTAAAGATTGTATTGGAAAAATTAGTAATTTAAATGATATTGCTAATTATAAAGAAATGAAAGATGTTCAAAAACAATTAAAGATTACTATTAATTCTGTTAATGATGAAGAACAGTTTAAAGCTATTTTTGTTGATAAAAATTTTAAGGTTTATTAATTGATTTTTGGTTTTTATTTCTTAATTTTTTATTTGTTTTATTATAATTGTATTAATTAATAATATAATATGAATTTTTTTTTCAAAAATGTTTTTTTTATTTTTGATTAGTTTATGTTATAAATTATAAAAAAAATTATAAAAGTAATCATTTATATCAATTATAAAAATAAATAAAAATAATTTTTTTTATTAATAGTTTAATTAAATATTTATTCAAAATAATAAATTAAAAAGTTAAAAATATGAACTAAAATTTATTCAAAAAATAATACATCAAAAATTCAGTTTTTTCTTCTTTATCTTCATATATAATTCTTGAACTTTTTTATTTTTAACATTTTCTTCAATATCATTAAAATTAAGTAACATAGTCATAAAAATATCATAAGGAGTAATAATTTTCGTTCATTTAAAATTAAACCACTTTTATTATAATAATTATCTTTATCATTATAAATTAAAAATAAAACTCCAATTGATTTTTTCAATTAAACCATCCTCAGCAATAAATTTTTGTTCAAAATTATGAAAACTTCTTCCATGATCACTAACAAAAATAATTAAATTTTTTTGAATAAAATAATTATCAATAATATATTAAATAAAAAAATTTTTTAAAATAAAAAAATTTTAATATAATATTAATAATCATTGAAAATAAAACTGAAAAAATAATTTAATAAACACCTAATTAAAATTTTTTAATATTAAAAAATACATATTTAATAATAAAATTAATCCAATTGCATAATTTGATCTCTTTCAACTGTTAAAACACCTTCAACTTTATTAAAATATTCAATAGCATCTTCAATTTTTGTACCATCAGGAATAGTAATAGAAATAGAATTCATATTTTTTAAATCATAAATAATATTAGCATGATAATCTTCAATTGCTTTTTTTAAAGGTTCTTTTCCAACTGTTCCATCATAAAAAATAATAAGAGTTTTTGGAGAATATTTAGGTTCTTTTTTTTTATTTGGGAATCCTATATTCATTTTTTATATTTCTTTGAATTTTTTTTTATTTATAATACATCATAAAATATTAATTATTAAATTTTAAACATTTTATATTTTTTTAATTGATTATTTTATAAATTTTTAATTTTATTATATTTTAATTAATATATTATGGGCTCATGTTGTCAATATATAAATTCAAATAATGAATTTCAATTTAATTTAGATCAAGAAATTTTAAAAGAAAGAGAAAAAAAATTAAAAAATAAAAATAGTTTTAGTAAATTTGAAAATAATTTAATTAATTCATATAGAGAACAATTATCAACAAATAAAGTATTAAAAAAAAATGGAACATTAAATTCAAATATTGAATCAACTACATTTAATTCACAAATACAAAATAATATATTAATATATATAAATAAATTAAGAGAAGATCCATTATCTTTTATTCCAATAATTGATAAATATTCTCAAATGGTTCAATTTAATAATAAAAAAAAACATTATTATATTATAATAAATAATTTTCATATTATATTAAATCAAGGACAAGAAGTTTTCGAAGAAACAAAACAATTTTTACAAAATGTAAAACCAGTTAATAAATTAAATTATTTTGAAGATTTAAATGTTAATTTTCCTTATAATACTAATGATTATGATAGTGATAATTATATTGAAAGTGAAATTAATAGAATTAAAAATGAAGCAAGAATTAAATTTTCTGAAATATCTGTTATTTGTAATAAAAATGTACTTAATGAAGAATATATTGTAGTTTCTAATTTAATTGATTTTGATAATGTTGATAAAATTAATAGAAATATTTTATTAAATAAGAAATTTAGAAAAATTGGTATTAATTTAGGAAAAATTAATGATGATAAAAATATTTATTGTATTTATTTATCTTTTGGAGAAGAAAACGATGATGAATTTTAAACAATGTAATTAATTTATTTTTTTAATTTAATTTATAAATTTTTTTAAAAATATAAATTATTTAATAAAATATTAAAGACATTAAAAATATTTTACAAATATAAAAAAAATATAAAAAAAATGTAAAACAGAAATTAAAAAAAAAAATTAAAAAACCCAAGAATAAATTCTTTATTTAAATATAAAAAATTTTTTTTAAAAACTTTTAATAATTTTCAACAACAAGTAAAACTAAATCTTTAACAAGAACTCTAAATTCTTTCTTAGAAATTTTTCCATCTTTATTAACATCAAGTCTCTTAAGTTCACTATCAATATCATTTTCAGTCGGTGGAGGAATTCCTAAAATTTCACCTAATTCAGCAAGTAATTTTCCTAATTCTTTATTATCAATTTCTCCACTTTTATCTGTATCAGTTTGATTAAAAAGATTATCTACTATTGGTCCAAAGTTACTTTCATCTAAAACTTGTTTTTTTACATTTTCTCTCATTTCTGGTGTTAAACTCATTGTTATTTTAATTTATAGTTTTTTTTTTTATTGGCGTTTTTATTTAATTTTTTTTAATTAGTTTTTTTTTAAATTGTTGTTAATTTTTATATTTTTAAAAAAATTATGTTTATTTAATACAATTGTTTTTTTTATTTTTTTTATATTTATTTTATATTTTGTTTGTTGTTATGAAAAGATTTTATTTTTTTTAATTACTATAATTATAATAATTTTTTAATCAAAAAATTTAATATTTTATAAAAATATTTTTTTATAAAAAAATATAAAAAATATAACAAAATGGATGTGATAAATGAAGAAATTTTAAAAGTTGTTATATTAGGAGATGAAAAAACTGGAAAAACTTATTTATTAAATAATTTAATTTCAGAGAAAGAAATAATAAAAGAAGAAATACAATCAACAGATACTTATGAAATTAAATTAAAATCCATAAATTTAGAAAACAAAAAAATAATTTTTCAATTATCTGATTCTCCAGGTAAAAAAAAATATAAGTCAATATTAAATTCTTATATAAAAGATAATGATATAATTATATTAATATATGAACCAAATAAAAGAGAAACTTTTAATTCAATTAATACTATTTATTTACCTATTATTAAAGAAGAAAAAAGTGAAAGTTTTCTTATATTAATAAGTAATTTAAAATATAATAATGATATTGAAAAAGAAGTTTTAAATGAAGAAGCAATAAAATTCTCAGAAGAAAATTCAATGAAATTTTATGAAATTAATTCTTCAAATAAAGAAAATTTGAATATATTATTTATTCAAATAGCAAATGATTATTTTATTTATAAAGAAAATAAAGAAAAAGAAAAACAAATAAAATTAAAAGAAAAGAAAATGAATTTACATTTTGGTTTTTTTCAAGATAAATATTCAGTAAAAAACAAAAAAAATTTAATAGGAAAAGATTCAATATTTGGAGAAGAAAAAATAATACTTTTAAAAAATGTAAAATTCAAAATTACTTTAAGTGAAATTGATTATATTTTTTGTGGTTTTGGTGAATTAGATCTTTCAGATTATGATGGAGTTTTTTTTTTATTTGATTATAAAAATTATAAAAGTCTTGAAGAAATTGAAAAATATTTATTTAATATTAAAAGAAATAGAAATAAAGTTTTAGTTATAGGAAATAAAGATCAAGAAAAAAAAAATAAAAATAATATTAAAAATAATATTAAAAAAGAGGATGCTTAAAAATTATATAAAAAATATAATATTAAATTTATGAAAAT
>JAEEGK010023054.1_pt1 | contig 13017 bp, 10 predicted proteins | sample 8958771 | NCBI WGS metagenome assembly JAEEGK01 (sample SAMN16246547, study PRJNA631951) | gut metagenome | biome: gut microbiome; feature: rumen; material: SC-attached | host: Bos | place: Iran: Karaj | collected 2018-10 | reverse complement strand
TCAGGCAGCGCACGTTGTGAGCATCAGCAACACCAGCAGCAACACGTGCCCATACGGCAATCTGCTTCTGAGCCTTCTCATCCTTCCAGTAGCCACAAACCACCTTGCGAGCCACACGCATACGGGTGCAGATGTGTCCGAACTCGATGTCGCCGTGAGCGCTCTGGTTCAGGTTCATGAAGTCCATGTCGATGTTGTCCCAGGGAATTTCAGCGTTATACTGGGTGTGGAAGTGGAGTAGGGGCTTCTGCAGCTGCTGCAGACCCTTGATCCACATCTTTGCGGGCGAGAAGGTATGCATCCAGGTGATGATACCAATACACTTCTGCTCGTTGTTGGCAGCCAGCATCACCTGCTCTACTTCCTTCGAGCTGTTAGCTGTGCCTTTATACACAATCTTCACGGGGATGTTGCCAGAGGCGTTCAAACCCTCAACCATCTCCTTTGAATGTCCGTCAACTGCGACCACTGCGTCGCCTCCGTACAGGAGCTGTGCGCCGGTCACCCACCAAATCTCTAAATCTTTGAACATAATGTTTGGCCCCCTCTAACTCCCCAAAGGAAGGACCGTTTCAGGGCTCGGGTCTTTAGTTGTTATTTAATGTTTTTGTCCTTTTTGTCCGTAATAGGCATTTGGCCCGTGCTTGCGCATGTAGTGTTTCTCCACAAGCAAGGGGTTCATCGTCAGGTTAGGATTGACGGAGAATGCAATGAACGCCATCTTGGCGCACTGCTCCATGACCTTGGCGTTGTAGACGGCATTGTCAGGCGAAGTACCCCATGAGAACGGGCCGTGATTCTTCACCAACACGGCAGGCGTATGATCGGGGTTAATCTTGCGGATGTTCAGGATCTCGTCTACAATGACATTACCTGTCTCCAGCTCATACTGACCTTTCACCTCTGCCTCGGTCATATCACGAGTACAAGGAATGTCCTGATAGAAATAGTCGGCATGCGTTGTTCCGATGTTGGGTATGTCGCGTCCGGCCTGAGCAAAAGCTGTAGCGTAGGTGCTGTGTGTATGTACTACACCCTGGATGTTGGGGAACGCCTTATATAATATAAGATGTGTAGGCGTATCGCTCGAGGGGTTGAGGTCGCCCTCTACCACCTTGCCTGTCTCCAGGTCGACTACCACCATGTCGCTGGCTTTCATCTCGTCGTAGCTGACGCCACTGGGCTTGATGACTACTAGACCTTTCTCGCGGTCGATACCTGAGACGTTGCCCCATGTGAAAATCACCAGTCCCTGTTTCACCAGGTCGAGGTTTGCTTTGAATACTTTCTGTTTGAGTTCTTCGAGCATAGTTGTTAGAGTTTAAAGTTAGGATCTTCGTTATATACTTTCTTATTGAACCTGTAAAGAGCGGCACCACGCTTGGATGAGACCTTGTCGATAAGGTTAGTCTTCTCGATGAAGCCCATCTCCTTAATGCGTTTGCGGAAGTTGCGTTTGTCTATTTCCTGCCCTCCCACAGCCTCATAAAGACGCTGCAGCTGGGTGAGTGTGAAAAGCTGTGGCAGCAGGCGGAAGCCGATGGGCTCGACCTTCATCTTCTGCTGCATCATACGCATTGCCTGGCTCACCATTGCATTGTGATCGGAGTAGAGCTGTGGCAGGTGATTGATGTCGACCCACTCCACGCTATGCTCCTGACGCAGGCTCTCGTCATAGTCTTTCACGTTGATCAGGGCGTAATAGGCGATAGACACAACGCGCTCACCTGGGTCGCGGTCTACTGCTCCGAAGGCTCCCACTTGTCGCATGTACAAGTTTTTGAGCCCCGTCAGCTCCTGCAGCGTTCGCGCAGCACATTCGTCGATGCCTTCGTTAGCATTGACGAAACCGCCGTAGAGGCTCCAAGCCCCACGTCCCGGGTCCATCTGGCGTCGGCCGATGAGCACCTTCAGCTTCCCTTCGTCGAAGCCGAAGATAATCACATCGACCGACACCCAGACCTTTGCATATTCAATGTAGTAGTTCATCATTTAGAAGAAGTACCAGTAGAACAGAGCGCAGCAGGCAATGACACCCAGGGTGCCAACGATGTCCCAAACGCCCCAGCTCTCGCGAATCTGCTTACGATATTCAGGCGTGAATGTGATAGCCTCCACCTGGGCCTTCGAGGGAGCAGGAGTGAAGAATGTCACAACCACCATCAGCAGCACGATGAACACGAGCAACCAGCACTCGAACACGAGCCAGTTGGTCTGCCAGAACCAAGCTGTGGCATCCCAGAAGGCGCCCTCCATCACCTTGGAGCCAGTGTCGGTAATGACATTGGTGACCAGGCGCAACATGCCAATGACGAAGCCTCCGATAAGGCCCCATTCACCAGCCTTCGGACTAATCTTCTTCGAAAGGATACCAAGTGTGAACACAGCCACCATAGCGGGAGCCAATAGAGACTGTATGCCTTGCAGATAGCTGTAGAGGTTACCCATGCCCATCATGACGGGCAGCCAGAGCAGGCCGAGTACGACGACAACAACAGTGGCGATACGTCCTACGAGCACATAGTGAGCCTCACTCATACCCTTCTTCATGGGTTTGTAGAAGTCCTCAGTGAACAGCGTGGCACACGAGTTGAAGAAAGCTGCCAGCGAAGTGACAAGGGCGCAGATAAAGCCGATGGTGACGAAGCCCTTGATACCTGCGGGCAGTATCGACTTCACCATCATGGCGAAAGCGCCGTCAGTGTCGTGCTGGTTGGTAATGTCCATAGAGATGCCGCTGTTAGGATCGTTGCTCAGTGCGATGGCTACCATACCGGGGATAAGGAACATGAACACAGGGAGCAGCTTAAAGTAACCGGCTGCGATGGTGCCTCGGCGTGCACGTTTCATTACCTCGGTATTGCTCTCGCCCTTCTGCTGACCGAGCACACGCTGAACGATATGCTGGTCGGTGCACCAGTACCAGAAACCGATGATGGAAGCGCCGATGAACACCACGAATCCGGGATACTCATGGTAGAGCGGGTCGGGCTGACCCGACTCGTTGATGTCGGCCCAGTGGAACATGTGGGTGGTGCCATAGCCGTCGTGCAGCTGCCGGCAGTAGTCCATCATGTTGCCCCATCCTTCTACAATGCTGCCGCCACCAAGGGCCGCCAGTCCGAGGAAAAGCACGAGGAAGGAGCCTATAATCAGGATGGGTGTCTGGATGCTCGACATAGTCATCACACCCTTCATTCCGCCGATGACAGTGAAGACGGCAGTGACACCGATGAGTCCCAGGGCGCCCCACCAGAAGGGCAGTCCGATAAGGTATTCGAAGAAGATACCGCCCGTGAAAGCCGTGACGGACACTTTAGTCAGCACGTAGGCGATGAGCGTGATGATGCTAAGCCACGAGCCGGTACGTTTGGTGTAACGGAACTTCAGGAAGTCGGGCATCGTGATGATCTTGCCCATTTTGTTATTCAGCAGCTGATAGAAGGGGACGAAGAGCCAACCAAGAATAAGGATCATCCATCCTTGCATCTCCCAGTGGGCCATTCCCACACCGTCCTTTGCACCAGTTCCGGCGAGACCTACGAGGTGCTCCGATCCGATGTTGGCTGCGAAGATAGCCATACCGATGACGTACCAGGGTTCGCCCTTACCAAAAAGGTAGTCCTGAGAGTCTGCACCTTTCATCTTCTCTTTGTCTTTCTTGATAGCGTGATAGACAAACCATATCACACCAGCGATACCCAGCGCCAGCACTAGCCAGTCAAGCCAGATAAATTCTTTAGCGTTCCAATTCATTTTTGATATTTACTATTTAATTACAATTTACAATTATGGATGCTTTAAGGGATATTACTTGATGCTGAACTTGTAGGCAGCGTGGCTGTAGTACTTCTCACCGGGATTCAGCACAGGGCTTGCCCACTCGGGATGGTTGGGGCTGTCAGGATACTTCTGGCTCTCAAGGCAGATGCTGACATGCTGAGGATACTTCTTTCCAAGCTTGCGCACGATATTCTCCTCGCCGCCAACACCTTGGAAGTTGCCGCTGTAGACCTGGACACCGGGCTCGTTGGTGTACATCTCCATGAAGATGCCGGTCTGGGGAGAGTAAAGCGAAGCGCATACCTGCGTGTCATCACCATTAGTGTTCAGACACCAGTTGTGGTCGTAGCCATGAGCGTTCTTTATCTGATAGTACTCTGAGTGGATGCTGTCGCCGACGGCATGAGGTTTGCGGAAGTCCATAGGTGTGCCTTCAACGCTGAGGATTTTGCCTGTAGGCATGTAGCTCTCATCGCTCTCGGTGAACGAGTCAGCATTGACGTAGAGCACCTGGTCGTAAGCAGCATGCTCCAGGTCACCGCTAAGATTATAGTAGTTGTGGTTCGTCTGGTTGATGATAGTGGGCTTGTCGGTCTCTGCCTCCCAGGTGATGTCTAAGGTGCTGCCGATAACCTTATAGGTAGTTGTAGCAGTGACTGTGCCGGGGAATCCATTCTCGCCATCCTGAGCCACGATGGTCAGACGCAGCGTCTGGTCATCTATCTGATCAGCTTTGTACACGCAGTTCATCCATCCCGTGTCACCACCTCCATGCAGACAGTGGTCGCGTCCGTCGTGCTTGTCGTTCTGCTTCAGCTGGATTGTGTCGCCATTGAGGACGAAGCGACCCATGTTGATGCGGTTCGCATAACGGCCTACGCTCGAACCATAGTCAGTGGTCTTCTCGAGGTACTGTGCAATGTTGTCAAAGCCCAGTACGACGTCGACGAGCGAGTCGTTCTTGTCGGGCACCATCAGCGAGACAACGCGTGCACCATAATTGGTGATGCAAACTTCCATGCCCTTGTCACCCTTAAGGGTGTAGAGCTTCACTGTGTCGCCATTGACGACAGTGTCAAACTTGGCTGCGTCTAGTCCTGATGCAGTCAGCTGAGCCTGCTGGTTACCAGTACATGCGGCAAATGCAAGTGCCATCAAGGCGCCTGCGCCCAGCAATGTTCCTTTTAATGCTTTCATTTTCAAATGTTTTAAGTTAATGTTTTGAGTTAGATTCTGAATTTGGGTGTAAAGATACAACAATTTTCTGAATCCACCAAGAATCTTTGCGATTTCTTTTGGAATATATGTACTTTTAACACTCATTAGCCTTTCGCCACTTTTTTTGTGCACAGCAGCATGAATATTTGGTGGAATGAAAAAAAAGTTGTACCTTTGCACACGTATGAAAAAAATAGTAGTCAAAGACGCTCAGTTGAGCCAGGCCGCATTGGAGGGTATGGATGCCTTCCTGCAGGTAGTCATCGATGCCCTCCGTGATGCTATTGGCGGAGAGCCTACGGCAGAGACAATGGCCGAGTTGAATGCCGACCAGATGACCTTGCTCTGTTGGGACACGTTGCACAGGGAGGTGATGGAAGGTGGGTATATCCAGCTGATACACAATGGTTATGGACCATTTGTATTCAAGAATCCCTTTGCTAAAGCATTAAATAAATTGTGGCACATGCGCCTGCTGTCCAAGCTTCTTTATGAGGTGCATACGTTATGGCTGCAAAATCGTGAGGAGTTGGAGAAGGACTGCACCGACGACGAGTTCATGGCACTCTTCGAACGCTTCCCGCAGTTCGATGATTACGACGACTGGTTTGTAGAGCATGAGGAGGAGTTGACTGAGCATATCGCTCGCTATGTGGACGAAAACATTGAGAAATTTGTAACGGTAGAATGAACAAACAAGAACAGGAACTTCGAAAGAAGAGTCCAGTACAGATTAAGAACCGCAAAGCCGCGTTCGAATATTTCTTCATTGAGGAGTTTACGGCAGGCATCGTGCTTACTGGTACGGAAATAAAGTCCATCCGTGCTGGCAAGGCTTCGCTTGTCGACACCTATTGCACTATTATAAATAATGAGCTGTGGGTTAAGGGAATGAGTATCAGTCCCTATTTTTACGGCTCTTACAACAACCATGAGCAGAAACGTGACCGCAAATTACTGCTCACTCGTCGTGAGATCAACAGGCTGGGAGCAGCTACTAAGCAGACTGGCTATACCATCGTGCCTACACTTATATTCATCGATGACAAAGGGCGTGCAAAAGTAGATATTGCCCTCTGTAAGGGAAAGAAAGCCTTCGACAAGCGGCAGACGCTGAAGGAGAAGGAAGATCGCCGGGAGATGGATCGTGCAATGAAAGGTTTCTGATGTCTATGAAGAGATGGGATGACGTTATCCGCGAACGGATATTGATACTTGACGGAGCTATGGGTTCGCTCATTCAGGAATATAACCTGAAGGAGCGAGACTTCATCGATGGAATCGAGCGTTTCTGCTCTTCGCTAACTGACCTTCCCCCTATGAAAGGCAATAATGATGTGCTCAACTTGACACGTCCGGAAGTCATTGCCGATATTCATGAGCGCTACCTGAAGGCAGGTGCTGACATCATTACCACCAATACATTTAATGCACAGCGTATCTCGCAGCATGACTATCATTTAGAGCCGTTAGTTAAAGCAATCAACAAGGAGGGGGCAAGACTTGCTAGAATGGTGGCTGACCGCTTTTCTACACCTGAGCATCCTCGTTTTGTGGCTGGCAGTATCGGACCTACCAACAGGACGTGCTCCATGTCGCCCGATGTCAGCGACCCTGCTCGTCGTGAACTTTCCTATGACCAGTTGTTGGAAGCCTATTCCGAGCAGATTGAAGGACTGATAGAAGGCGGAGCTGATGTGCTGCTCATTGAGACCATTTTCGACTCTCTTAATGCCAAGGCTGCTATTCATGCCGCCCTGCAGGTGATGGAGCAACAGCATTGCCAGCTTCCTATCATGCTCAGCGTCACCATCAGCGATGCCGCAGGACGGACGTTGAGCGGACAAACACTCGATGCCTTCCTTGCCAGTGTCAGTACTTATCCAATATTCTCTATTGGACTGAATTGTTCGTTTGGTGCTAAGCAGATGTTGCCCTACCTTCGGCAGTTGGCATCTAGGGCACCTTATTATATCAGCGCCTATCCTAATGCTGGACTGCCCAATGAACTGGGACTCTACGACGAGACACCCGAGTCGATGGCGCCGCAAATTGCCCATTTCATCGATGAAGGACTAGTGAACATCATAGGAGGATGCTGTGGTACTACGCCCGACTTTATTGCCCGTTATGTCCCTCTTGTGAAGGACCGACACCCTCATATCCCAGCCCCAAGGCCCCAGTCGCTCTGGCTCTCCGGTTTGGAACTCCTCGATGTGTCGCAAAACACTTCACCAGACGATCTTTCATGTTTCAACTCTCATTTGACCAAGGTTGGGGAGCGCTGCAATGTGGCAGGATCTCGCAAATTCCTCCGCCTCATCAAGGAAAAGAACTATGATGAGGCGCTGGAGATAGCCCGCAAACAGGTGGCTGACGGTGCGCAGGTCATCGACATCAATATGGACGATGGTCTGCTGGATGCCGCTTCTGAGATGTCGCATTTTCTCCGTCTCATCGCTGCAGAGCCCGATATTGCCCGGGTGGCGGTGATGATTGACAGCAGCGACTGGCAGGTCATCCTGGCTGGCCTAAAGCAGGTGCAGGGCAAGAGCATCGTCAATAGTATCTCGCTGAAGGAAGGTGAGGAGGTGTTCCTCAGCCATGCCCTTGATGTGAAGCGCTTGGGCGCTGCAGTTGTGGTGATGTGCTTCGATGAGCAGGGGCAGGCCACCACCTTCGAGCGACGCATAGAGATTGCTCAGCGCAGTTATCGGCTGCTGACCGAAGAGGCTGGCATGAATCCTTCCGACATCATCTTCGACCCAAATATTCTTGCTATAGCCACAGGTATGGAGGAGCACGATAGTCTGGCTCTCGACTTCATCCGCGCCACACGATGGATACGCGAGAACCTGCCTGGTGCACATGTCAGCGGTGGTGTGAGCAACCTTTCTTTTTCTTTCCGAGGCAACAACTATCTCCGCGAGGCCATGCATGCAGTGTTCCTGCATCATGCTCAGTTGGCAGGCATGGACTTCGGCATTGTAAATCCCGTTACTAAAGTAACATACGACAATTTACCTCAATCACACCTGCAGGTACTGGAGGATGCTATCCTCTATCGCCGGAAGGATGCCGCCGAACGGCTGATGGAGCTTGCTAGCGAGGTGCAGACACAGGCACAGCCATCTGCGGCCAGTGGTGTAGACACCGGGCAGACACTGACGCTCCTGAGTGTTGATGACAGACTTCAGCAGGCACTCATTCAGGGTAATGGAGCCCATTTGGCAGATGACTTACACGAGGCGCTCTCCAAGTATACCAATGCTCTCAACATCATTACTGGCCCACTGATGGATGGTATGCGTGAGGTTGGGAGACGCTTTGCCGAAGGACGCATGTTCTTGCCGCAAGTTGTCAAGACGGCACGCACCATGAAGCAGGCTGTAGATATTCTGACTCGGGAAGGGGCATTCGCAGGTAAGTCCGAGGATTCCGGAAGCACCGGTAAATCCGGAATGTCCGGAAAATCCGGAAAGCCCGGGAAGATCCTCCTGGCAACCGTCAAGGGCGATGTGCACGACATCGGTAAGAACATCGTCAGCGTTATCATGGCATGCAACGGCTATGAGGTTATCGACATGGGCGTGATGGTTCCTGCCGATGAAATCGTGAAAAAAGCCTGTGAGGAGCATGTCGATATGATTGGCCTCTCTGGGCTGATCACCCCCAGCCTCGAAGAGATGGTGAACGTAGCAAAAGCATTGCGCCAAGCGGGCCTTGACATACCTATCATGATTGGCGGTGCTACTACCAGCCAACTGCATGTTGCCTTGAAAATTGCTCCTGTCTACGGAGGTCCTGTGGTGTGGATGAAGGATGCCTCACAGAACCCCATTGTAGCACGGCAACTGATGGCAGACGCTGACCGGCTCTCTGCTGAGCTTAACCAGCAATATGCCGAGCTCAGGCAACAATATCACAACGAACAGCAGCAGTTGTTGAGCCTAGACGAGGCACGAAGCCGTAAACTTACACTCTTCGACAACTGACAGACATAGATATACATATTATATATACGAATACAGACTGATTATGAACATACGTACAATCATATTCGACATGGGTGGTGTCATCATCACCATTGATCAGCAAGAGGCCGTCAGGCGCTTTAAGGCCCTTGGCCTGCAAGATGCTGAACAGCAGCTTGATCCCTACACACAAGGGGGCATCTTTGGCGACCTGGAGGCAGGGCGCATCACAGCTGAGGAGTTTCGCATTGCCCTCAGCAAACAGGTAGGACGTGAGCTCAGCTACGACGAGTGTCGCCATGCTTGGCTGGGCTACTGCGGTGACGTGCCACAACGCAACCTGCAGCTGCTCACCAGATTGCGCCAAGAAGGCTATCGCCTCATCCTTCTCTCCAACACTAATCCCTACATGATGTCACACGTGCTCTCACCGGCTTTTGATGGTAGCGGACATCCGCTCAGCCATTACCTCGACGCCCTCTACATGAGCTTCGAGATGAAGGTGATGAAGCCCGATGAAACCTTCTTCCGTCGTGTGCTCATGGCCGAGCAGACCATACCTTCCGAATGCCTGTTCGTGGATGACGGGCCGCGCAACGTAGCCGTGGCCAGCCAGATAGGCATCAACACATTCTGCCCCAAAAACGGTGAAGACTGGACAAAAGAAATCTATCAATACTTACGATGAAAAAAATACTACTTACCCTCATGCTGATGCTGTCGCTGACAGCCACAGCCCAACAGAAACGAGAATTCCGAGGCGCATGGATACAATGCGTCAACGGCCAGTTCCAAGGACTAACCACCCAGAAGATGCAAGAGACGCTCATCTACCAGCTCGATGAGCTCAAGAAGGACGGTGTCAATGCCATTATCTTCCAGGTGCGGCCTGAGTGCGACGCTCTCTATCCCAGCAACCTCGAGCCCTGGAGCCGTTTCCTGACGGGGCAGCAGGGTAGGGCACCACAGCCATACTGGGACCCCCTTCAGTGGATGATTGACCAGTGTCATGCCCGTGGAATGGAGCTTCACGCCTGGATTAATCCCTATCGTGCCAAGACCAAGGGCACCACGTCGTTGTCAGTCAATCATGTCGTTGTGAAGCATCCTGAACGTTGCTTTGAATACGACGGGCTGACCATCCTTAACCCGGGCATCGCCGAGAACTGTGATTACATCTGTGAGGTGGCACGTGACATCGTCACCCGCTATGATGTGGACGGCATACACATGGACGACTATTTCTATCCCTATCCAGTAGCAGGTGTGCCCATCCCCGACGAAGCCCTTTACCGTCAGCTAGGTGGCAACTTCAGCACAATAGGCGACTGGCGACGCAACAATGTCAACGTCTTTATACGCCAGTTCTATGAGACCGTTCACCAGGCCAAGCCCTGGGTCAAGGTGGGCATCTCGCCTTTCGGCATCTACCGTAACAAACGTTCCTCAGATATTGGCAGCGACACGAATGGACTTCAGAACTACGACGACCTCTATGCTGACGTGCTGCTCTGGGTGAACAATGGCTGGCTGGACTACTGCGTGCCCCAGATTTACTGGGAGATAGGCAACAAAGCTGCCGACTATGATACCCTTATCCGCTGGTGGGCACAGTATGCCTCCGGGCGGCCATTATATATAGGAGAGGACATCGAGCGTACGGTGAAGGCTGCCGACCCTCAACAGCCGCAGCAGCACCAGCAGCAGGCCAAGCACCGACTCTACGAGCAGCTGCCTGCCGTCAAGGGCACTGTGCTGTGGTATGCTAAGGCAGCCGTCGACAATCCGGGCAACTATGCCACGATGCTGCGCCAGCTCTATTGGCGTATGCCAGCCTTGCAGCCTGAGATGAAGTTCATCAGCAAGAATGCTCCATCGAAGCCCCGCAAGCTGAAGCCCGTGCGTGTAGGCTCTGACTATGTGCTCTTCTGGACTGCTCCGAAGGCTAAGAAATGGGATGAAGAGGCAACGGAGTATGCCGTCTACCGATTCAACAAGGGTGAGAAAGTCAACATCGACGATGCCTCGCATCTCATTGCCGTCACCCGCGACACTTTCCTCCAGTTGCCTTATGCTACAGGAAAGCAGCACTACACCTATGTGGTCACCTCTTTGAACCGGCTGCACAGCGAGAGTAAGATCGCCAAGAAGAAATTAAAGCTTTGACTCTGGTATTATAGCCGCATGCCGAAGAAGGCACGGGCACGCCATTTGTTCTGGTTGACCACCACCGCTTCATCGTCGAATATAGAATTATTCATGACGAGGGTGGCGCCGGCAAAATAGCGGGGTGAGAAGTTGCGGACAATGGCAACGCGCTCATTGAAGATCATGTTGAAGCGCATGTGCTTCGCCTGCTTGCGCTCGCCGTTGACCGTGAACTTATTGCGGCTATAGACCACAAACGTGGGCAGCATGGAGAAATGAAGCAGCCATCGCTTGCCGATCACCCAATTGTAGCCGTAGCCGCCTCCTATACCGATATGCCCTACGCCAATGTTGATGTCGGGGGCATTCTGGCTTCTGGCTTTCAGGTTGTCGCTCGTCTTAATGCTGCCTCCCTGATAGCTGATGCCTGCCAGCCACGATCCTGCCGACTGGCGCTGGATGTAACTCTGTGTGAAGGCTGCAGGGAAGGAGAACCGGCGGTGGTTGAAACTGTAGTAGCCTGCCAGGTTGGCAATCTTCAGCGTGACGTCGCCCGACTCCAGTCGCGACATGTTGTCATCGCGCTGTACGTCTCCCGCCAGCGATTCCGACCGCTGATAGCTGAAGTCGAGACTGATGCGATTGCTGTAGTAATTAAGGTTGAACTCGTAGTCTTTGTATATACCCTTCCATTTGGCGGGATTAATCGCCATTCCTATGCCTATTCCCCGATAGATGGCTGCGACGGAGAAGGTGGTCTTGTGACTGGTTCTGAGGTCGGCTTTCGAATAGATGTCGTTGACAGTCCCCTTGGCATGAAAGGAATTTCCCGTCTGGTTCATCCTGACTTTCAGCGTCAGCCTCCCGTCAGGACGCACAACGTAGTTCGTATCGTAGGGCGTAACGTAATAGCGTTCAGCCAGTACACTGTCGACCAGCGTCCTCATTTGCCTGTCGCGTGACTGAGCTGCGGCTTCCATCACCGTAAACCCAGTCAAGACACAGATTAGTGTGCGGAGAATTGATTGCATCTTTTTCTTGTCAGATCTCAGAATCATCGTACAAAGGTAGATAAAAAAGTTGAAACCACCAAACTTTCCGCAGTTTTTAAAGGTGAACAGTAGCTCCGAGACGCAGTTCGAAGGTGTTTGCCTTTACATTGTCGAAGTATTTATAGTGTGTGCGACGTGAGAAGTAAGCGCCCGAAAGCATGATGCTCCAGTTTTTGGCGATATCGAATTCGGCAATAGGATTGACGACCAGCAGCGCAGCATTGCCCTTGTCGCCCTGCGAGTTCAGGTGGAGCATATCTTCTTCCGTGAGGTTCGACAAATCTTTCTGTTCGTAGCCCTTCCAGGTGTAGATGCGGTAGTAGTGGGCATTGAGGATGAATCGTCCGAAGTTGCGCATCTCCAAGTGTGTCTTAGTCTTCACGCTGAATCCGCTGCCCATGTTGTAGTCGCGGTCGATGATGTTATAGTAGTCGCTCTTCGTGCCGCCCAGCAGGATGCCGTTGAGGAAGATGCGCTGCTCCAGCTGGTCGAGCGTGCCCACCTGTGGCATCTGGATGATGGCTCCCGGGCCGAAGGCTGCTGCCTCGCTGATGCGGTAGGGCGTGAGGTCGCTGCCGTCCTTTACGGGCTTCGAGTCGAAATAGTCGAAGTGCTGGTAGATGCCGAACTCTGCACGGACGTTCTTCCGTTCGATCATCGGCGTACTCCATAGACGGCCCATCAGGTGTACCTGGTTGAGGATGGGTTGGTTGCTGGAGAATCCGGCTACGAACTCCGATTCGAAATAGTCGTATGGAGCGTTGTGCTCATCCTCGTTCACAGGGTCGCCATACTGCATAAAGAAGTTGACGTAGGGGTTCTGCTCGCCTTTGAAGATGCTC
>JAEEGK010023049.1_pt1 | contig 13019 bp, 8 predicted proteins | sample 8958771 | NCBI WGS metagenome assembly JAEEGK01 (sample SAMN16246547, study PRJNA631951) | gut metagenome | biome: gut microbiome; feature: rumen; material: SC-attached | host: Bos | place: Iran: Karaj | collected 2018-10 | reverse complement strand
AGTGATTCTAATCAGGATTACCGTGATTTACAAAAGGAGATTTCTCCGCTGACTTCAGAACTCAGCAACTCTACTTACATGAATGATAAACTGTTTCAGCGTGTTAAGAAAATATATGACGAACAGGAACAGGCTGGTTACAATAAGGAACAGAAGAAGTTGATTGAGAATTATTATAAGCGTTTCGTGCGTAATGGTGCCAATCTAAATGAATCTGACAAGCTGCGACTTGCTCAATTGAATAACGAAATCTCCATGTTGCAGTTGCAGTTTGATCAAAACTTGTTGCATGAAACCAACAATACCTTTGTCATTGTGGACAAATTGGAGGACCTTGAAGGACTGCCACAGTCGAACATCGATGCTGCTGCTGAAATGGCCAAGAAGAACGGTCAGGAAGGCAAATGGATGTTCAACATGCAACGCGCCAGCTGTAATCCTGTGCTTCAGTATTGCAATAATCGTGAGCTTCGCAAGAAGGTTTATGACGCCTATTACAATCGTGGCAATCAAGGAAATGAATGGGACAACAACGAAATCTGCGTGAAATTGTTAGACCTGCGTTTGCAGAAAGCAAAGTTGATGGGATTTGAGGATTATGCCTCTTTTGCTCTTGATGACCGCATGGCCAAGACTAGCGAGAATGTGTACAATCTGCTTGATCAGATCTGGGAACCTGCCGTTAAGAAAGCTCAGGAGGAACTGAATGATATTCGTGCTGAAATCCGTAAAGAAGGCAAAAACTTCGAACCAGAAGGCTGGGACTATATGTATTATATGGAGAAAGCAAAGAAGGCGAAATTCAACATCGATGACAATGAGGTTCGCCCTTACTTAGAGGTTTATAATGTGCAACAAGGCATTTTCTATGTGGCCAACAAGCTTTATGGTCTGACTTTCACAGAACGGACTGATTTACCAAAATATCATCCAGACACCAAAACCTTCGAAGTACGCGATAAGGATGGCTCATTACTGGCATTGTTCTTTAGCGACTATTTCCCTCGCGATGGTAAAGGTGCAGGTGCTTGGTGTACCAGTTTCCGCGGAGAATATTACAAGGATGGCGAACGTGTCATACCTATTGTAGTAAATGTGGCCAGTCTTACTCCTCCAAATGGAGATACTCCTGCACTTCAGAATGTGACCAACATCACTACAGAGTTCCACGAATTCGGCCATGCACTGCATTCTTTCATGCGCGATGTACAATATCGCGGGACAGGTGGTGTAGAGCGTGATTTTGTAGAAGTACCTTCCCAAATCAATGAACATTGGGCTTTGGAGCCAGAGATTCTGAACGTTTATGCCAAGCATTATCAAACGGGAGAAGTCATTCCTCTGGATTTGGTAAAGAAAATTCAGGAGAGCGAGAAATATGGACAGGGCTTCGCAACGGTGGAATTGGTAGCTGCTTCTTTAGTGGACATGGACATGCATACACTGAAAGAAATTCCAGCAAATTTTGACGTAATGGCATTCGAACAACAGAAACTAAATGAGCGTGGCATACCTCGTCAGATATTCCCTCGCTATAGAGTGACCAACTTTGAGCATACAATGGGTGGTGGCTATACGGCTGGATACTATAGCTATCTATGGGCAGAAGTCTATGAATGCGATGCTTTCCAAGCATATAAGGAAGCAGGAAACATTCTCGACAACACTATTGCACAGCGTTTCCGTGATGCTATTTTCACTCCTGGTGGTATTGATGATGGCATGACCATGTACCGCAATTTCCATGGACGTGATCCGGAAATTGATGGATTGCTGGAGAACAGAGGACTGAAATAATAGAAATCATTGAAGTCACTACTCGTTATAGGAACTTTGGCATGTCTGATGATGTGTACTCAAGTACAACAACATCAAGAGGCAAATGACGATACTATCTCTGAAATATCGGAGATAGTATCACAAGTACCTTTACCTCCCGAAAAAAGCAACATGGCAAAGCAGTTGGATTCACTTGGATATCTGAATATCGCCGAGCAAGATAGCACCATCATGGTAAGTCTGATGTATACCCGAGCCGATAATTTTACAGGAAAGGTTCTTTACACAGAGCTACAAGAAGCCTACCTGCATCCCGATGCCATGCGCTGCTTACTTAAAGCTCAGAAACTGTTGAAGGAACGAAGGCCCGACCTTACTTTTGCTGTCTTCGATGCCGCTCGTCCGATGCGTGTGCAACAAGTGATGTGGGATGCTGTGAAAGGAACTTCCAAGCAGAACTATGTGTCGAATCCTGCGCATGGAGGAGGAATGCACAACTATGGTGTAGCAGTGGACATCACGTTGGCAACGTTGGAAGGCGACACTCTCCCTATGGGTACTAAGATAGACCATTTGGGAAGGGAAGCCAACATCAGCAATGAAGCGACATTGGTAAAGCAAGGGAAGATGACACAAGAAGCCTTGGAAAACCGCCTTTTACTCCGTGAAGTAATGAAAGAAGCAGGTTTCAAAACCTTGCCTTCAGAATGGTGGCATTTCAATTTAGTGAGTCGCAATGAAGCAAGACAACGGTATAAGGTGATAAAATAAACATTGGAAATTAGCGAACATACACGGATTTTTATCAAGCAGCATCTGACGGACGATGTACGTGCCCTTGCCTTGAAAGTCAAGCCTCAAGAGGACATTGACCTTCCCTTTGCGCTTACACAGATAGAGGGATGGCAAAAAGCAAAGGATAAATTGCCTTCTTGGGCGGCTGATGAAAACATACTTTATCCACCGCATCTCTCAATGGAGCAGTGTTCTTCTGAACTAACTGCCCAATTTAAGCAACAGATAGTCGAGGAAAGTAAAACCAAGCTTGATACTTTTGCAGATCTAACCGGTGGCTTTGGAATCGACTGTGCTTTTATAGGTATATTATTCCAACAGGCTTATTACGTAGAGCGGCAAGAATTACTTTGCCAACTAGCAAAAAATAATTTCCTAGTTAGAAACCTTAAAAACATCAATGTCTGCCATACTGATGCCAAAGATTTCCTTATCCAATCTTCACACATGGATTGGCTATTTATCGACCCTGCCCGTAGGAATCAAAGTGGAGGGAAAATGGTGGCCTTGGAAGATTGTGAGCCTAATATTTTGGAGCTAAAGGACCTTTTGCTGGAAAAAGCCGACAAAGTAATGGCTAAGCTTTCTCCGATGCTCGACATCAAAAAAGCGTTAATCACCCTTGGGAACACTATCGAGCAAGTGTATGTGGTAAGTGTGGATAACGAATGTAAAGAAATTCTCATAGTTATGAGCAAAAATGTCCACAGTGGTGAACATTTACTGACAGCCGTCAATCTCTCTAGTAAAGGCGAATCTTCACAATTATTCAGCTTCCACTATGAAGAGGAAGAGAAATCATGCGATTATGCCACAACCTTACAGACATACCTCTATGAGCCCAATGCTTCCATCTTGAAGGTAGGTGCATTTAAGAGCATTGCATCACGCTTTCATTTAACGAAATTGCACCCAAATAGTCATCTATACACTTCTGATACTTTACATTCAGATTTTCCTGGACGCATTTTTCATATAGAGGGTTATTCCTCTTTTAATAAAAAAGAACTTGCTTATCTATTACAAGGCATCCATAAGGGAAACCTGACGGTAAGAAACTTCCCACAAGACGTAGCAACTTTACGCAAAAAGCTGAAGCTAAATGAAGGTGGAGATATTTACCTTTTTGCCACAACACTAAACGATGGAAAGAAAACACTGATAAAATGCAGAAAAGTAGTAGTCCCGCCGAGAATCGAACTCGAATCTAAAGTTTAGGAAACTTCTATTCTATCCATTGAACTACAGGACCCCGATGTCTTAAATCGGCAGCAAAGATAGTGCAATCAAAGGGCAAAAACAAAAAAACTTCAGAAAAAGGTATAGTAAACTGCATGTTTATGCATTATGACTTCAAAATCGTAGGAAAACGCCCAAAAAGTTTTGAGAATACAATTAACTTTCCGACCTTTGCACTCGTTTTATGAATAATGTGACTTACAAATCAATAACAACAAGATGACAAATGACATTGAGGTAAAAGAACTGGAGCAAGTAGTAGTACGCTTCTCTGGTGACTCTGGCGATGGAATGCAACTCGCTGGCAACATCTTCTCAACCGTTTCAGCTACCGTTGGAAACGGTATCAGTACTTTTCCCGACTTCCCTGCCGATATCCGTGCACCACAAGGTTCGCTGACTGGTGTATCTGGTTTCCAAGTACACATTGGTGCAGGTAAAGTCTATACTCCTGGCGATAAATGCGACGTGTTGGTAGCTATGAATGCTGCTGCACTAAAGACACAATACAAGTTTGCTAAGTCTACGGCTTGCATCATCATCGACACTGACGCTTTCCAGAAGGCCGACCTTCAGAAAGCACAATTCGTTACCGATGATCCTATCGAAGAGATGGGTATCAAGCAGGATGTGATTGCGGCGCCTATCACTACCATCGTGAAAGAGGCATTGAAGGACACTAGCATGGATAATAAGAGTGCGCTGAAATGTCGCAATATGTTTGCGTTGGGTTTAGTATGCTGGCTCTTCAATCGCGATCTTAATCTGGTGGAGAACTTCCTGCGTGAAAAGTTTGCTAAGAAGCCTGAGATTGCAGAGGCCAATGTAAAGGTAGTTAGAGCTGGTTACGACTATGGAGCCAACACCCATTCATCTGTTGATCATACTTATCGTATTGAAAGTAAATCGAAAGAGCCTGGACGCTACATGGACATCACGGGTAATAAGGCTACCGCATACGGTTTCATCGCTGCTGCTGAAAAAGCAGGCAAGTGTCTGTTCTTAGGTTCTTATCCTATTACACCCGCTACCGATGTACTCCACGAATTGGCTAAGCATAAGTCTCTTGGTGTGATAACCGTACAGTGTGAGGACGAGATCTCAGGTGCTGCTTCAGCAGTTGGTGCGGCTTTTGCAGGGGCTTTGGCAGTGACTTCTACCTCTGGTCCTGGTGTCTGCTTAAAATCTGAAGCCATGAACTTAGCGGTGACAACTGAACTTCCTGTGGTTATCCTTGATGTTCAGCGTGGTGGTCCTTCCACAGGTCTTCCTACCAAATCAGAGCAGACCGACTTACTTCAAGCACTTTTCGGACGCAATGGTGAGAGCCCAATGCCTGTCATTGCAGCGACTTCACCAACCAACTGCTTCGATGCGGCTTATCAAGCTTCCAAGATGGCTTTGGAGCACATGACGCCTGTCATTCTCCTTACCGATGGTTTCATCGCTAACGGTTCTTCTGCTTGGAAGCTCCCTAATCTTGCAGATTATCCAGCCATCAATCCTCCGTATGTCACTGAGGAGATGAAGGACAATTATACACCTTACAAACGTAATGATGAAGATGTGCGATATTGGGCTATTCCTGGACAGGAAGGTTATACTCACATCCTCGGAGGTTTGGAAAAAGATGGTAATACAGGTGCTATTTCCACCGATCCTGAGAATCACGACAAGATGGTACGCTTGCGTGCCTCTAAGGTAGCTAAGATTCCTGTACCTGACGTAGAGGTGGAAGGCTGCAAGGACGATGCTGATCTGCTGATCGTTGGTTTCGGAAGCACTTACGGACATCTGCACTCTGCAATGGATGAACTCATTAAGGAAGGTAAGAAAGTGGCTTTGGCTCAGTTCAGCTACATCAACCCTCTGCCAAAAAACACTTCCGAAGTGCTGAAGCGCTATAAGAAGGTGGTGGTTGCAGAACAGAACCTCGGCCAATTTGCTGCCTACCTGCGTATGAAGGTGGACAACTTCGTACCTTATCAGTACAATGAAGTGAAAGGTCAGCCTTTCGTCATTGCAGAATTAGTAGAAGCATTCAAAGAAATTTTAAACAAGTAAACTCCAAAACATAGAACTATCATGAGCGAATTTACAGCAAAAGACTATAAGAAAGGACAACCCCGTTGGTGTCCGGGATGTGGCGATCATTTCTTTCTCGCCTCTCTGCATAAAGCGATGGCTGAACTTGGAGTTTCTCCTTGGGACATTGCAGTGATTTCAGGTATCGGCTGCTCCAGTCGTCTACCTTATTATATGAATACCTATGCCATGCAGACTATTCATGGTCGTGCGGCAGCCATAGCAACAGGTGCGAAAGTAACTAACCCTAAGCTTACCGTTTGGCAGGTTTCTGGTGATGGCGATGGTTTGGCTATTGGAGGTAATCACTTCATTCATGCTGTACGTCGTAACATTGACCTGAACATGATTCTGCTGAACAACCGCATCTATGGTTTGACAAAGGGCCAATATTCTCCAACCTCTCCACGCGGTTTCGTGAGCAAATCTTCTCCTTATGGTACCGTAGAAGATCCATTCCGTCCTGCTGAACTTTGCTTTGGCGCTCGCGGACGCTTCTTTGCCCGTGCTGCTGCTGCAGATGCTGCTGGTACCGTGGAGATTCTGAAGGCCGCAGCCCAGCATAAGGGTGCTGCTGTTTGCGAGATTCTGCAGAACTGTATGATCTTCAACAATGGCGTTTACGACTATTTGGCTAAGAAGGAAGACCGTGCTAAGAACGCTATCTACCTGCAACATGGCAAACCTATGGTATTTGGCGAGAACAACGAGTATGGTTTGATGCAGGAAGGATTTGGCATTAAGGTAGTAAAGATTGGTGAGAATGGTGTGACGCTGGATGATATCCTCGTTCACGATGCCCATTGTCAAGACAATACCTTACACCTGAAACTGGCCATGATGGATGGTCCTGACTTCCCTGTGGCATTTGGTGTGATTCGTGATGTAGAGGCTCCTACTTATGATGAAGCCGTTCATGCCCAGTTAGAGGAGGTCAGCGCTAAAAAGAAGTACCACAACTTCGCCGAGTTGCTAGAAACCAACGATATTTGGGAAGTGAAGTAATCCTTAATAATATATTGACTATGAAAAGATTTTTAATGGCAGCATGTTTGTTCGCTGCAGCAGTTGGGTTGGTTAATGCTCAAACTGCACGCAAGCAAGTGGTAGAGAATGGTGGCACTGGGCCTTATAAGGCTGAAGTGGTGGAAGATGTATCTTGTCCTAAGTTCACCACTTATCGCCCGCAAGACTTGAAGAGTGTGGTGGCAAAGACAGGTAAGTTGCCTGTCATCGTCTATGCCAACGGCGGTTGTGCCAACAACAATGTGGAAATGCGCTTTCTACTGAGCGAACTCTGTTCCTATGGCTATGTGGCCATTGCCATAGGTCCTTATGACGAGGAAGACGTCGTTGCCAAGTGGAAGGACGTGCTTACCTATTCTTATCCAGAGACAAAGGCGGAGGTAGTGCTGGCCAATGGGGAGGTTATCGAACCTAAATCTCCAGAGGAAGTAAAAGCTTACCAAGAGCAGATGCGCGCTCAGATAGAGAAAATGATGAAGGAGCAGGCTGAGGCTCAAGCCAAAGCAGCTAAGAAAGGACAACCATTGCCAACTGTACAGGAGACTTATCCAAGGATGCTGTTAGAGGCACTTGATTGGTTGACTGACCAAAATGCAGATCCTAAGTCGGACTATTACCATTGCTTAGACCTTGATCATGTGGCAGCGATGGGACAATCATGTGGTGGTGCACAAGTATTAGGCGTGGCCCATGACCCTCGTATCAAGACTTGTGTAATGCTGAACACAGGTATCGCTGATATGGAGATGCAAGGCACCACTAAGGAAGCTCTGAATAGTCTGCACCAACCCATGTTCTACTTGATTGGTGGTCCTGCTGATGTAGCTTTCCCTAATGCACAGAAAGATTTTGACCGTATCGAAAACGTGCCTGTTGTAATGATGAATACACTCGATGGTCATAGCGGCACCTATTATGAGAAAAACGGTGGCAGTTATGCTGTAGCGGTATTAAAGTGGCTCAACTGGCAGTTTAAGGGTAATGTAGGAGAGGCAGCCTTCTTCCTCGATGACGATTTCTTGAAATACAAGTATCCTGACTGGAAAGTTGTTCGTAAGAATTTCTAAAAAAGTGAGGCTTGAAAGAGCCTCACTTTTTTATTTCTTATCTGCAATCTTGCGGAACGATTGTAATTTCTCTCCATAACAAAGATCACCACAGTCGCCAAATCCTGGCACAATGTATTTCTGTTCATTCATACCCTCGTCTATGGCAGCACACCAGATAGTCGCGTCATCTGGCAAAGCACTTTTCACAACCTCAATGCCCTCTGGGGCAGCAATCACACAACACACATGAATAGTCTTCGGATTACCTGCTTCTAACAGCGCCTCAATTGCAGCAACCAAACTGCCACCAGTGGCCAGCATTGGGTCAACGATGATCAGCGTTCTGCCTTTGACACTTGGAGTGGCTATATACTCTGCATGAATGCCAACTTCCGTATGTTCAGGATTCAGATACATACGGTAAGCTGATACAAAGGCATTATCGGCACCATCAAACACATTGAGAAATCCCTGATGGAAAGGCAAGCCAGCTCGAAGTACGGTGGCTACCACGATATCTTCTTGTTTCATCAAAGGTATGTCGAGACTACCTAAAGGCGTCGTGACTGTTTGGGGTTTATATTCTAAGGTCTTGGATACCTCATACGCCATCACTTCTCCAATGCGTTCTACATTGTGACGGAAAGTCAAACGATTCTTTTGATAATTCTTGTCACGCAATTCAGCCATATAATGGTTGAGAATAGAATTCGATTCCGCAAAATTAACGACTTTCATATACCCTATTTTTACGATTCAACATGCAAAAAAAGCAAAAAACATCAAAATTTGCAATATAGAGATAGCACTAATTGTTAGCAAGTTATAAAAATGACTTTCCTATGAAGAAATATTTACTGAAAACAACGTTAATTTAGCAAGAAAATACTATTTTTGTACTCGATTTAAAAGGTACGATTGATTTAACATTAATAATTACATACTTTAATATTAAAAAAATGGCAAATTTGGATTTAACAAAGTACGGTATCACTGGTTCAACCGTGATTGGTCACAATCCTTCTTATGAGGAGTTGTTCGAGGCTGAAATGAAGCCAGGTCTGGAAGGTTTCGACAAAGGTCAGCTGACAGAGCTTGATGCAGTAAACGTAATGACTGGTATCTTCACTGGTCGTTCTCCTAAGGACAAATACATTGTAATGGATGATGTTTCTAAGGACACTGTATGGTGGACAACTGAAGGTTACAAGAACGACAACCACCCAATGTCTGAAAAAACTTGGGCAGCTGTTAAGGAAATGGCCATCAAGGAGCTGTGCAACAAGGAACTGTACGTAGTTGATGCTTTCTGTGGTGCCAATGAAGAGACCCGTCTGGCTGTTCGCTTCATCGTTGAAGTAGCATGGCAGGCTCACTTTGTAAAGAACATGTTCATCCAGCCAACAGCTGAGGAATTGGAGAAATTCGAGCCTAACTTCGTTATCTACAATGCATCTAAGGCAAAGGTAGAGAACTATGAAGCACTGGGTATGCGTTCTGAGACTTGCGCTGCTTTCAACGTAAAGAGCCGCGAGCAGGTAATTCTGAACACTTGGTATGGTGGTGAAATGAAGAAGGGTATCTTCTCAATGATGAACTACTATCTGCCTCTGCAGGGTATTGCTTCTATGCACTGTTCTGCCAACACTGATATGAATGGTGAGAACACCGCTATTTTCTTCGGTCTGTCTGGTACAGGTAAGACCACTTTGTCAACTGATCCTAAGCGTTTGTTGATCGGTGACGACGAGCACGGATGGGACGACAATGGTGTGTTCAACTTCGAAGGTGGTTGCTACGCTAAGGTTATCAAGTTGGACAAAGAATCTGAGCCTGATATCTACAACGCTATCAAGCGCAATGCACTGTTAGAGAACGTAACTGTTGACGCTAACGGCGTGATCGACTTCAACGATAAGAGCGTGACTGAGAACACTCGCGTTTCTTACCCAATCGAGCACATCAACAACATCGTTAAGAAGGTGAATGGTAAGAGTGCTGGTCCAGCTGCTAAGCAGGTGATCTTCCTGAGCGCTGATGCATTCGGCGTACTGCCTCCAGTATCTATCCTGACTCCTGAACAGACTAAGTACTACTTCCTCTCTGGCTTCACTGCTAAGTTGGCTGGTACAGAGCGTGGTATCACTGAGCCTACTCCTACATTCTCAGCTTGCTTCGGCCAGGCATTCCTGGAGCTGCACCCAACTAAGTACGGTGAGGAGCTGGTTAAGAAGATGGAGAAGAGCGGTGCCAAGGCTTACTTAGTAAACACTGGTTGGAACGGTACTGGCAAGCGTATCTCTATCAAGGATACCCGTGGTATCATCGATGCTATCCTGAGCGGTGCTATCAACAATGCTCCTACCAAGAAGATTCCTTACTTCGGTCTTGAGGTTCCAACACAGCTTGATGGTGTGGCTTGGGGTATTCTTGACCCACGTGATACTTACCAGAATCGTGCTGAGTGGGATGAGAAGGCTAAGGATTTGGCTGCACGCTTCATCAAGAACTTCGACAAGTACACTACTAACGAGGCTGGTAAGGCTCTGGTAGCTGCTGGTCCACAGCTCTAATTTAGAGTAATTAATCTCTTAGATAAGGAGTGGGATTCTTCAGAATCCCGCTCTTTTTTATTTATTTAACGTACACCTTATTTATATATATCGTAACTTAGTGCCCGATTTTACAAACCATTTAAAGCAAATGAATATGAAAACATTTAAGAACATGCTGATGGGAGCCGGCTTGCTGATGCTGGGAAGTTGCGTACAGCCTACAGTGAACGTAGAGCCTGCCCCTGTGAACAAAGCAGACATTGTAATTGAAAACATTATGTCACGTGTGAGCGTGCGTAGCTTTACCAATGAGCCTGTGAGCCGCGAGGATCTGCAGACGCTGATAAAGGTGGGCATTCAAGCACCAAGTGCCAATAACCGCCAAGACTGGGAAGTGCGTGTGATAGACAACCAGCAGACGCTGAATGAAATCTCTGATTTGGTTAAGAAGAGCGAATCTGGTGCACAATTGGCTGCCCGCGTAGGTGATAAGACCATCTTCTCTAATGCTCCTGCCGTATTCTTCATTGCCCAAGAGAAAGACGCTCCTTACTCTGGCGTAGATACCGGACTTCTAAGTGAGAATATCATGTTGGCTGCCAATGCCATGGGTCTGGGTACTTGCTATCAGGCTGGCACCGTGCGCACCATGACCTCAGTTCCAGAGGCTGTTGAGTATCTGAAGAAGCTTGGCTTCAGCGAGAACTACGAATTACTGAATATCATCTTGGTGGGACATCCTGCAGAGAATCCTGCAGTGAAAGACCGCGATGCTTCCAAAGCGAAGTTCGTAGAATAAAATAGCAAAGGGCTGCCGTTTGGCAGCCCTTTTTCTTATTCCTCATTATTTCTATTTGCACGCTTACGCTCCAACTCGTCAAGAATTATCTTGCGCATACGCATCGACTTTGGCGTCACTTCCACATACTCATCAGCTTTGATATATTCCAAAGCCTCTTCGAGTGAGAACTGCAAAGGTGGAGAGAGACGTACCTTCTCTTCAGAACCACTGGCACGCATATTAGTCAGTTTCTTTGCCTTGGTGACATTGATTACCAGATCCTTCTCATGAACGTGCTCGCCAACTACCTGACCCGCATAGACTTCATCCTGTGGATTGATGAAGAAACGGCCACGATCTTGCAACTTATCCAGCGCATAAGCGAAAGCCGTCCCAGTTTCCATAGCTATCATGGAACCAGCTGTACGACGAGCAATCTCTCCCTTGTAAGGCGCATACTCCTTAAAGCGATGTGCCATGATGGCTTCTCCTGCTGAAGCAGTTAGCACATTGGTACGTAAACCAATGATACCACGTGAAGGAATATTGAACTCAAGGTTTACACGGTCGCCTGCATTCTCCATCTTAAGGAGGTCGCCCTTACGACGTGTCACCATGTCAATGATCTTACTGCTATATTCTTCAGGTACATTGACCGTCAGTTCTTCGATAGGTTCACAACGCTGGCCGTCAATCTCCTTGAAAATCACCTGCGGCTGTCCTACCTGCAATTCATATCCTTCGCGACGCATGGTTTCGATGAGTACGGAGAGATGCAATACTCCACGACCAGATACGTTCCACTTGCCTTCCGTCTCTCCCTTGGTGACACGCAGTGCCAAGTTCTTGTCGAGTTCTCTATCCAAACGGTCTTGAATATGACGAGAAGTAACATACTTACCCTCCTGTCCGTAGAATGGCGAATCGTTGATAGTGAAAAGCATACTCATGGTAGGCTCATCGATGGTGATAGGAGGAAGAGCCTCTGGATTCTCGAAATCGCAGATAGTATCACCTATCTCAAAAGCATCTAAGCCGATAATGGCACAGATATCGCCCGATGAAACCTCTTCGACGCGCTTCTGTCCCATACCCTCAAATACATGCAGTTCCTTGATTTTAGTCTTTATCATTTCCCCATTTCGTCGAGCTAGCGTCACGTTCATCCCTTCACGGATAGTTCCACGATGCACACGTCCTACGGCTATACGACCAGTATAATTAGAGTAATCCAGTGACGTAATGAGCATTTGAAGAGAGCCTTCCAATTGCTCAGGAGCAGGAATATTGTCAATAATGCAGTCAAGCAGAGGTAGAATGTTTTCAGAAGGCTGTTTCCAATCGGTACTCATCCATCCATTCTTGGCAGAGCCGAAGATCAGCGGATAGTCCAACTGTTCCTCTGTAGCATCCAGATTGAACATCAGATCGAACACCATCTCGTTCACCTCATCTGGGCGACAGTTAGGTTTGTCCACCTTATTTATAACTACGATAGGTTTTAGACCTATCTGCAGTGCCTTTTGTAACACGAAACGCGTCTGAGGCATGGGGCCTTCGAAAGCATCTACCAACAGCAGACAACCATCTGCCATATTGAGGACACGTTCCACCTCACCTCCGAAGTCGCTGTGTCCCGGAGTATCGATGATGTTGATCTTTGTTCCTTTATAATTAATGGAAACATTCTTGGAAAGAATCGTAATGCCA